>Ga0255272_1000001_pt1 | contig 36371 bp, 34 predicted proteins | sample AtltaT_10_FD_183804 | JGI IMG/M metagenome (GOLD analysis project Ga0255272, IMG submission 183804) | Metatranscriptome of freshwater microbial communities from Altamaha River, Georgia, United States - Atl_Atlam_RepB_8h (Metagenome... | ecosystem: Environmental > Aquatic > Freshwater > River...
ATCTCAAAATATGACTACTGCTTGTATTAATGCGTGGGAGCAGTTTACATTAACATTTACATCTACAATCACAGGTGAAGCCCATTTATGTTGGAATATGTTCTATGAAAATGGCGCAAAATCATATTGGCTCGATGATCTAACAATTAGTTAAAGAGGAATTAGAAAATTATGGCTATTATCGCTAATGTAGTAACAGAAACAGGGGCAATCTTCCCCCAACAGTATATTCGAGTAGATAATGTGACTGCTCATAAGGATAGAGTGTCTATATTTGCAGGAATTTATATGAATGAAGAACTGAAAAATACACCTCCACATAGAGCAGAAATACTATATGGGGAATTTGACTTATATTCTGAATTGAATCTATGGGAGCAGGCATATATTGCTATAAAGCAAATGTGGCCGGAATATACAGATGCTTAACAATAATCTTATCTTAGGCTATTCGCAGGCAGTTGCTTATTCTGAATATTCTAAAACGAATATGGGTTACTTTGCCTTAATTAAAATAAGTGCTCCAACTGCGTTATATAAATTATATTTAGGAGCAGTTCAACTTACAAATATATATTTTGGAAATACAAAAATAAACTCAATTTATTTTGGTTCAAAACTAATATCATTAAATTAACAAGGAAATAAAATGGCTAAATTAGAAATACCTACAGTTTCTAAACCAGAAATTGTTCAAGAACCTGTAGTGCAAGAAGCAGCAATTGAAGAACCAATGGAAGAAATTCCATTTACAGAAGAAGAAGTAAAAGCATACTCAACTCCAGCAAATTGGAATATCAATTCAAGCGTTGAAGACCCCGAATATATTGAAGCAGTAAACTATAGCACAGGTGAAATATTTGAAGGCACTATTGATGAATTCAATACCTTTTTGAGAGGTTAATATGGCTGTGTCAGCTGAATGTCCAAAAGCTTTATCGGATACCAAAATTAATATTGAAAATCATTTAGATGCAATACGCTTTAAAGGTCTTGGACCAGCTGATCCTACGCAACCTAATGATGAATTCTGGGCTGATAAAGCAAGAAAATTTGGTGTATTGATTGGAGATGCAAGAGGCAAATTATGTGCCAATTGTAGATTTTATGTAAATACAACATTTATTAAAGAATGTATTATGAGTACAGATACTCGTAATGTTAAAGCATCGGAATTGCCACTAACTCCTAAGTGGAAAGACATAGAAAGCTTTCCAACAGCTTATTGCACATTGTTAGATATTACATGCTCTCCAATCAGAACGTGTGATTTTCAACAAATGGGTGGACCAATCGACGATGAAAAGTTTGAACTTCCTCAATATAGAGATATGCTTATGGAAGACATGATGGAGGAAGATGAATAATGTCTATTGTAAATGCAGCACAAGATGTAGTAAAAACAGTCGGTGATCCTTCTTCAATATATGAGTCTATGAAACCTATTTGGGATAGAAATAGAGCTATTTGTAATGGAGAAAGATTTGTAAAAGATTTTGACAATATGATTGATACAGTATCTTTCAAGAATGTATTGATTCCTTTTTCAAATTCAATGTCTCAACCGCAATATAATTTCTATAAAGCAGAGGCTGAATTACCTGGTATTGTGTCTCAATTCACAAAAATGTTGGTAGGCGGTTTATTGCGTAAACAGCCTTTATTGACATTGCCAGATGGCGTAAGTGAAGATGTGCACAATTGGATCATAAATGAATTTGGCAGAGATGATTCTTCATTATCTTCTTTTTTAGATATTGCCTTACTTGAAGAAATTCAAACTTCAAGAGCGTGGGTGTTTGTAGATTATCCCAAGGTTATCAATCCGGATAATATGACAAAAGAAGATTTTGCCAAATTAAAACCATATCCCATTCTTCAAAAAGCAGACACAATTATTAATTGGAATGTCAGAGAAAATGAATTCGGTAAAAATATTCTCAGCAGAATAATCGTGAGAGGGTTAGAAGAATCATTTGTGGATAATGAATTTCATCCTTCGTATATTGACACAGTATGGGTTCATGATTTAGATGAATCAGGCTATTATCGTGTTCGTAAATACTCTAAAAAGGTTGCTAATGCCGTAAATCAAGTAATTAATGGCATAGAGTATAAAGACTATTCAAAACAAAAAGATATCTTTGAATTGGTCGAAACATTTGAAAATATCCTTATAAATGGTGAGAGACTTTCATTTATTCCTGCTTGGCCTTTAAATGGTTCAATTGATATTGTGGAACCTATTATTTCTACAATTGTAGATAAAGAAGTATCACTGTATAATAAAATGAGTAGAAGAAATCATTTGTTATATGGAGCAGCCACATACACACCTGTAATTGCTTCAGATATGTCGGATGATGAGTTTTCTGATATTGTGAATAAAGGCTTGGGTTCTTGGTTAAGAATTAGACAAGGCGATGTAGCTACTGTATTGGAAACACCCACAGCAGCTCTTCAAGATATGGACAGAGCAATTGCTTCATCTATTGAAGAGATGGCTAAACTAGGTATCCGTATGTTAACACCTGAGACAGATCAATCAGGTATTGCTTTAGAAATTCGTAATGCAGCTCAGACTGCTCAATTGGGAACTTTAAATACAAAAGTATCAAATACATTAAGACAAATTATTTGCTTTATGATTAATTGGAGATTTAATTTAGGTCTAAATGTAAATGATATTAAATTTTCATTATCGGCAGATTTTAACCCAATACCCTTAGGCGCTGATTGGATTAGATTGGCAACTGAATGGTATCAACAAGGTTTAATTCCTAGATCTGTTTGGCTAGACTTATTGAAACAAAATGATTTAATAAGCCCTGAATATAGTGATGAAGAGGCTATTAAAGAAATTAACAATGATAATCTTATAATACCTGCTGCACAACAAAATACGCAAATGGAAGGTCCCTAATGCCATTAAAGAAAGGTTATTCTAAAAAGACTATATCAGAAAATATTTCAACAGAAATGAAATCTGGTAAACCTCAAAAACAAGCCGTGGCAATTGCCTTGGAAACAGCTCGTAGAGCTAAAAGGAAAAAGAAAAATGGCTAAAAGTAAGAAAGGCGGCGGTGGTCGCAAGTGTTGATTAACTAGGAGTCTGTATGGCTATTAATGCAAATACACAAATATATGATAAGGCAATAGATCGAGCGGCAATGATTCGCTTGTACGAAAGAAAACTAAATAATAAAGTGGAGTTGGTAATTAATGGTCATACAGTTCGAGTTGATAAACTTATAAGAGAGGCCAGTCTGACTCCAGCTGGTTTTAATCGATTAAGAGATGCAGTTGATAAAGAGTTACAAAAGACTTATAAGGAAGCTTATAACATTTCTAAAAGAGGCTTATTGGATTTAGCAGCTGATCAATTATCTTATGTGTATCAAAATATTGAAACAGCAATGGGCAATATTTGGAAAACAGAAAGACCTCAAAGACGTATTGCAGAAGAAATTGTTCTTGAAAAACCATTATTAGAAAATAGAACATTGGCTGCAGGATGGTCAGGTGTTTCTTTAAATGAGAAAATGAGAATAGAAGCAGCTATTAGAAAAGGTATGGCAGAAGGTAAATCTGTAGACCAAATTGCTTTGACTATAAGAAAAGGTAATATACACAATATTACACGTATGCAATCTAGAGCGTTGGTGGTTACGGCAATGACATCTGTCCATGCTCAAGTAGATCATGCTGTTTATAAAGCCAACGAAAAAGCTTTACAAGGTTGGCAGTATGTTGCTGTATTGGATGCAAGAACAACACCTTTATGTGCTCATAGAGATGGACAAATATATCCAATCGATGATCGTGAGCACTTGCCTCCAGCTCATTTTAATTGTAGATCTACAACAATCCCTGTATTTAAATCTTGGAATGATATAGGTTCTTTAGAAGGGGTTGCTCAAGTCAGAAAAAGAAATATTAGTAAATTGACAAAACAACAAATTGCTTTTTATGACGGTCAAACTCCTTTAAGAGAAACATACAACGATTGGCTATTGAGACAACCTAAAGATGTACAAGCTAGACATTTAGGTGACTATCAAAAAGCAGATTTACTTAATTCAGGTAAGTTGACCGTAAATCAATTTACAAATGCAAATGGAGAAGGTATTGGCATTAAACAATTAAGGCGTATGACAGACTCTACATATGATGTAGAAGGTGATACGATTAAATTTGCCAATGCTAAAGCTAAATTAGATATGATGAAATTATGGGCCACAAATCCCGATGACTTCATCAACAATAAAGAATTGGCACAAACACTTAAAGATTATTACTTATTACAAACTAAAGATCTTAATGGTGTATTATCATATACCAATTATCGTGGAAGCTTGCTTCATATAAAGAAAGCAACGAGAAATAGAGTATTAAACTCTCCACCCAGAGAAGATCAATTAATATTTAACCCTGCAACAGGGAGATATGAAGATGTAAGACTATATCAGCCTAATCCTTATGTATTAAATAATAATTTGCGATTAGTTGAAGAAAGTAAAGATTTACTAGATAGAGATAAAGAGTTTATTAAAAATATTAATGATGATTTGTCTGAGTATATGAGCATAAATGAAAGAGCTGCTGTTGTAGATAATCTTCGTATTACTTTTGGTAGACAACGTATAAATAAAGATGTATGGACTAATTTTAAAGCTGTATCAAACTCTCAAATGAAGTTTGATGTAATGAACGTTTCAGACACAATCGAAACACAATTACGTAAAGATCAGGATTTGTTAAAACGACTTAAGCAAGCTAATTATATCGATCCTGTATTAGGTACTACGCAATTGGATGACTTAAGTATAAATTTCTTAAGCAATATTCGTGCAAGAAATAATTGGGAAGATAAAGTAGCGCCTAAAATTGCAAAAGAACTTAGAACTATATTTGATCCTACATTACCTGTTAAAATAAGAAGTAGATTATCTGAAGATGATTTACACCAATTTTATTTAAAGTTTGCACATAGATTAAGTTTAGCAGACTCACCTGACAGAGACCAGTTTGCTGTAGCATTAGGTAGGGATTTATACAATCTTGCTAATCTAAATGGCTGGAGAAGACAATGGTATGATTTAGGTATGAAAATACTTAACTCTAAAAATGTAAGTAAATTCTTTGAAGTAGAAACATTTGGTGTTCAAAAACGAAGAATGAAGTCTAGAATGTCTGGGCAATATTTTGGTCCTTATTATGATACTATGGCTTATAACATTCGTGTTGTAGATCCTAGAATTCAAGAATATGCCAGATTACAAAGAAAGGTAGATATTGGTTTACGTGTAAGTGTAACGGATGATAAAAATCGGTTAGTATTTCGCGAAGGTTATAAAACCTATCATATTGATAACGGCATATTAGGATTAGAGGATACAAGAATTCCGATTACATCTACCAGTTCATTCAGTGATTTTCCTGAAGAATTTGTGGACAAAAATATGGTGGATGCTTTGACATGGGCATCTAAATCTAAATATCGAATAGATGAAGATTTTTATGATTTTGTAGACAAATTGCTTTATTTCAAAGATGATAAAGGGAAGGCTGCTTACTATGATGGGCTTAATGAATATAAACATTATATTTCAGCTCGTGGTGATGCATACGAAAGATTCAAGGCTATGGATTGGTTAAGAGCAAGTGGTAAAGCATTTTCCAACCATCCATTTATTGACCATCGCGCTCGTGTGTATGATCGTGGATTAATTGGTCCACAATCAGGCGAAAGCTTTAGGCCATTTTTAAATACAGAAATTGAAAAGAATTTTAGCCCCGATGATTTCTTTAATTTTCAAGATCAAATAGGGTCTTTCTTAGGTGGTTTGTCTGATGAATTTGAAGGTAATTTCAATTCATTATCAAATACTGGAAGACAAAAAGTTGCTCAAAAATGGCGTAAGGATTTGGTAGACATTGGTAATTTAATGTTATCAAGAAAACCTAATGACATTCGTAAAATTTTAGAGCACCCAACTGTACATATGGTAGAAGGTGAAGAATTAGGTAAGTTCTTCAGATTTGCAATAGAGACAGCTAAAATTGATAACTATCTCAAAAAGACTGCAGGCAATTTTCCAGACAGAGGCGAATTGTTTCATATAAGCACAGTACCACTTACAAATACAAAATTCACACCCCGTATACCCTCTAACTTTTTAACTGAGCAAGGGTTTGAAGATAATACAATAAAAAGAATTTCATTTGCAGGTGACATTGATTCAGCATTAAAGGCAATGTCAATGAATTTAAAAGGTAAAAAGCTATATGTGTATAAAGCGCCTAGTGATACTAAATTCACAATTCCTACAAAGGCTCAAGTACCTGATGTAGATATTACAAACGAAAAGTGGGTAACGGAGCCTGTGGAGGTAGAGCTGCTTGGTGAAATTCAGGTTGGCACTGCTATTGAAAAACCTTTCAAATACACTTATGGAAACAATGAGGCAGAGTTATATGGGTGGAATTGGAAAAAGATCACAAGTGTTGATCCATATTCTTCTCAGAACTTAGAAAAACTTCGTAATTACAAAACAGCCTTAGCTCTTGAACAAGATGCTTCATCATCTGGCGCTCAAATTATTGCATTGACAACACGTAATAAACAATTAGCTGAATTATCAAATGTAGTCCCCACAACACAAAAACGTCGTTTATATGATGAGATTGCTGCAGCTACATATAATGATCCTCGATTTAAGATTATAAATGAAAAATTAGGACTTAATGAAAAAGATTTACGTAAAGCAGCTAAGGCTCAAAACATGGTTACATTTTATGGTGCCGGTGAAAGAACTGGTGTTATGAATGTAGAAGGTAAACTTGCTAAAGTATTAGGCAAACAAGGTAATACATTGGTTGTAAGTGCAGGTGATCGTGATAAGGTATTGGAGGAGATATCTGCCAGAGCTGCTAGATATGAAAAGTTTGATCCTGAAACTGCTATGGAATTGAAAGAACTTAGAGAAAATGTAAAAGATATTTTCAATAAAGGTTTAGATCCTGGAGACGATATTCTTGAACAACTTTATTTTCTAGAACCAAAGACTTATGATTTAGTTGAAAAACTTTCTCACGATTATAATATGGTGGTAACACCTGGTGATTTTAAAGCAATTGCCAAAATCATGAGCGAGCATTTAAGAGAGCAAGTCCCTATCCTTAAAGATTTTACACGATTTTTTGGGAGATTGGCTGAAGATTACTTAAATAATGCTAAACCATCTAATGCTGCTTTTGATTGGAAAACAATTGTTAAACAGCAAATATTAGGCTCTGAAAAGAAAGGTTATGTGTTACCAGATACACTAAGTAGAATATTAGGATTAAAAGCTGGAGAAGCATTATCTGAAAAGGCTTTAAAACGACTTAGATTTTATAAACCAGATAGTAATTTACACGATATGATTTATGGTGTAAAAGGTCCAAAAGCAAGAGCAACAGGTGGAAAATATTTTAAATTATCTGTAGTAGTTCCTAAAATACCGACTGTTTCCAGTTTATTAAAAGGTGAATATTTTAAAGAAAATAAAATATTTGAAGTAGAATTATTATCCGCCAATAAATTACCTAAATCATGGACCAATGTGCCTTGGGTAAATTTTGATGGAAAAGTAATTGAACAAAACTTTACTCAACAATTTGAAGAAAGATTGACTTACAAAAATAAACAAGGTGAATGGACCACCAATATTCTTCAAGTTCCTCAAAAGACTGAATTAACTTGGTGGGAAGAAATGATGAATAAGGATGGTAAGATTAATGATATTGCCAATGCAACTAAAGCAAGAACTGCTTTCGCAGTAAACGGTAATCATTCAAACGATGCTGTGATTGTTAAGAATTTCCATTTATGGGGAAAAGAAAATAATATAGCAACCAGCACTATTCATGATGCTTTCTTTGCAAATGCAGCTGATATGCTGAAAGGTAGAAATGCCTTAAGAGGTATCTACGCTAAAATGTTAAATAATAATGTTATCATTAATACTTTAGATGAAATGCTTGCAAGAGGATTCCCTAAAGAATTGTATGACAAATATTTACAAGAAGCAATTGATATAGGCTTAGTACCTATTGCAGGTAAATCCACAGTCGGTGGTAAAGTATTGACCGAAAAAGATATCTTAAATAAAGAAGATATTTTACGTGAAGTACCTCCAGGATTTGATAATGATTACGGATGGTACGGAGTTGGTTAGTCGAGCTGTAAAATTAACCCACTAATTAGAAAGTTAGTGTATCTATACAAAAGATAAATTAAAGATTTCCATTAGATTATAAAGACTGTGTCTTTTAAAAAATATGAGTTGTACTCAAAGGTGAACAAAATGGCTGAAAATGAAAACGAAAATGATAACTTGGATAAGTTAAACGAAGAGCAACGTAAGAAAGATCAAGAAATGATTGACAAATTGGTTCAAGAACGTGTTGATAACAGTTTGAAAGATATTAAATCAAAGCTTGATAACGCTTATAGTAGTAGAGATACAGCTCTAAAAAGATTAGCAGAATTTGAACAAAAAGAAAAAGAAGCAGAAATTAAACGTCTTCAAGAAGAAGGTAAGTTTAAAGAAGCTTTCGAAATGCAGTTAGCAGAAGAAAAGGCAAGAAGAGAAGCTCTTGAAAAACGGAATATTGAGTTAACCAGAGATTTAGATGTAAAGTCAGCTTTGAACAGTTATGAGTTCAAAAACCAAAAAGCTATCAATATGGCTTTTGCTGAAATATCAAGTCAGTTGGTTCAAAACGAACAAGGAGTTTGGGTTCACAGATCAGGTGTCTCTATTGTAGATTTTGTTAAAGTCTTTTGTGAAAACGAAGAAAATGCTTTTCTGTTAAAAGTTAAACAAAATTCAGGTTCAGGTTCTTCAGGATCAACGCCGAACAATAACCTTCAATCTGGCACAAAGAAATCACTATTTGAAATGTCTCAGGATGAAGTATTACAAATGGCACGAGATGGAAAACTATCTCGTAAGTAAAACTTAAGGAATAAAAATGACAGTAATTACAAATTTGTCAGGTGCAGAACAATTTGTTCTTCAAGAAAGCATTAGCGCATACTCGGATGAAGCGTATACAAATGCACGTAAATTGTCCAGCACAGCTTTGGTAGGTTCAAATCCAAATATTGATCCAACCACAGAAACTTTTATTGGTCAAGTTCGTTGGTTTAAACCTTTGAACCCACAAATTAACGTTGCCTCTTTGACCGACTCAACTGAAGGTAGCAAAACTAACTATAGCTCAGATTATCTGACTTATATTAAAACCGTTCGTACACACGGTGCAGAGAAAGTAAATCTGCAACAAGTTGTAACACAACAAGACGGTCTGGCCAAAATTGGTCGTGACTTCGGTGAAACCAAAGCTCAAGATGAGCACAATGCTGTATTGTCAGTATTGAAAGGTGTTGCCCTGTCTGAAGTATTGTATGGTGCAGCAAGCGCATCAGGTCAAGCTGGTCTGGGTGGTCAAACATTCGACAACGATCCTACATCTTTGCGTTATGGCTTCTATGTGGACTTGGGCAGTGCTAAACCTGTAGTTGCTCCTTCTGTAGCTGTACAAGGTGCTTCTCGTGCCGAAGGTTTCTTGAATGCTGTTGGTATGGCATATAAAGACTATGAGCCAGAATATTTCTATCTGGTTGTAAGTCCTGAAATCGTAGCTTCTTTGCGTTCTGCCAACTTGGTAGATAGCATTGTTGTTACCGATGGTAATGTTAATTTCAACACCATTTTCCAAGGCAAATTCCGCTTGATTCAAACTCGTGCAAGCCAAGGCTTCTCAAGTGCTGAATTGGCAAAAATCAACTCTGCTGCAGGTATTGACATTGTAGGTACAAAAACCTCTTTCGTTGTACTGCCAGGTGCAATTGCTATGGCTCCTTTAGCTGTTCCAGATAGCACAGAAATTTATCGTAATGCAAACGCTTATAAAGGCGGTGGTGTTACTTCTATCTGGTATCGTTGGGGTTATGTATTGGCTCCTGCAGGTTATGACTGGAAAGGTGCAACCAACAAATTCCCTTCAGATGCAGAATACAAATACGTAGTAGAATCTGGTACACCTAAGGCTTTAACTGCTTGTGCAGATGGTCTATCTGGTGTTATCGGTACTTATGCTCGTAAAACAGAGTCTGCTCTGAGCCTGGGTATTTTGCCTATTTTCCACTCTTAAGGGATTATTATGGCTTTAGTAAAAGGAACAAACTCTTATGCTACTGTAACTGAAGCCGATTCTTATTTTAGAGACCGTTTAGATGTAGATGCTTGGACAAATGCAAGTGCAACAATAAAGGCTCAAGCGTTGATTACGGCAACTGCTTATATCGACGATTCAGAATGGTCTGGGAGTGTCGTGGACGAAAGTCAATCATTGGCATTTCCTAGATCTGGTGAATATTTTGATCCCAGACTTGGTTTAAATAAAAGCATGGAAACAATTCCAACAAGGGTTATCCATGCTGTATTTGAACAAGCATTACATTTATTAAATAATGAGGGTTTATTTGATGATACAGGCTCTGTAATTGATTTGCAAATTGCGTCAATATCGCTTACAAGAGTTAAATCTGCAAATAAAAAATCTTCTACAGTTAAAAGATTAATTGCTCCTCTGCTTAAGAACAAAGGTACTGATTCTTGGTGGAGAGCAAACTAATGAGCTATAGAAATCTAATCGATTCTAATTTAAGAATTGCATTTAAATTACTAAAAGATCTTGTGGACGATATCTCAATAGTAAAAAGATCAAATAGTGATTTTGATTTTTTAAATAATGAAATCACCGCGAGTGAAGAAACTATTTATTTGAAGGCTATTATAATTGAGTCCACAAACTCTAATAGCAAAAGTAATTCTAAAAAATCTCAATGTTTAATTCAAAAATCAGACGTCACAACACTTTCTGTGGGTGATGTTTTTAATTATAAAGGATTAGATTATAAAATAACAAATTCTATTAAAGATGACGGTAGTATACTATTATTTGATGTAGAAAGAGAGGTGTCAAATGGGTAAGTATTTAGATCTAGAATCTTCTATTTATTCTATATTTGGATCTCAACAATGGAAAGCAGAAAACATCCCTACTTATCCTTCAAATGTTATAAAAAATGATTCTAAAAGTTCCTTCATAAGATTATCAATAATCCCTAACAGTAATAGTGTTAATTTTAAATCTATTTCTGGTGTATTGATAATTGATATTTTTACAGAAACAAACATTGGAACAAAATCATATTCTACAATAGCAGATAGATTAGACGATTATTTAGTTACAAAAGGTTTCAATAAAAATAATTTCTTTTTACAATTTAAAGAGAGTGTATTGACACCTATGGGTGTTGATAAAGATTCAGCGTCTCTGTTTAGAGCGCAATACACAATAACTTTTAACTTCTTCGGAGTTGATTAATGACACATATTAATTCAATTGGTGCAGGTATTTATTCTGACTTGTCAGTTTATTCAATTGCAGATGCAGCCTTACCTGCAACACCAGCAACTATTACTAACTGGGTAACCTTATTTGCAACAGAACTTGCAACCGCTCAAACAGTTGCAGCAGCAAACTCTTTTTGGCGTATTCAAAACGTACGTGAATTTCCATCCATCGGTACACCTGCAAACATTGTTAACGTTCCTAACTATGGTACTAAAACATCTAAACAGGTACAAGGTCAGGCGGATGCTCCTACAATTGAAATCACATTAAACTATGTACCATTAGATTGGGCACCTACAACTAATACTTTAGGCGCTACAGTCGGTAACGGTAAATCTTATTTATTTAGATTTAGTTTATTGAATGCTCAGCCTGCTTCTTATGCAACTACTTCAGCCGGTATGGGCTCCGTAGTTGGTGGTGTTGCTGGTTCTAACAATAACAGCCAATGGTATTGGCAAGGTAAAGTTGAGGCTCTTTTAATTAATCCTCAATTGACAGATGCTAACACAGCAACTCTTACTATCTCAGTTCAATCTGAGTTTTATGGTGCATTTACTGTATAATTTTAAAGGAATACTATGACACACATCTCTTCGATTGGTGCTGGTATGTACTCTGATTTGTCAGTAGCTCTTCCATTAACAGATGTTTCCTTTTCAACAGCGAATATCGACACTCCTGCTGAATGGCAAGCTCTGTTTTTGGATGAGATTGCTGCCACTGGCACTAAGGCCACTGGTACATACGTACGTATCCAAAATGTACGCGAATTTCCTTCTATTGGTACACCTGCAAACATTGTTAACGTTCCTGTTTACGGTCAAAAGACTTCTAAACAAGTACAAGGCCAAGCAGATGCTCCTACAATTGAAATCACACTGAACTATGTTCCTTCTGACTGGGCCTCTACTACAATTTTAGGTGCAGCTGTAGGTAACGGTGTTCAATACGGATTCAGATTTGCACTTCTGAACTCTGCGCCTGTGAACTACAGTTCAGGCGCGGCAATTACACCAACAGCTTCCACAAGCACAACTGTTACTTCTGTAGCTAATGCAGCTTCTGTTGAAGTTGGCCAAATTCTTGTAAATACTGCAACTCCAACTACAAAATATGGTAGAGTTACCGCAATTAATACTGGAACAGGCTTGATTACATTTGACGCTACTGGTTTCTCAGGTGGTACACCTCCTGCGACAGGTGCAGGTGTAATTACATCTGTGGGCATTGGTGAAGTAGCCAATAGTTCATGGTATTGGTATGGTAAGTTAGAGTCTTTGTTGATTAATCCTCAATTGACAGATGCTAATACTGCCACGCTGACTATCTCAGTACAGTCTGAGTTTTATGGCGCTTATACGCTGTAATAATTATCGGAGAGGGTGACACCTCTCCTTTTTCTTAAATATGGAGTCTTATAATGGCCACAGAGATTAAAAAATGCACATGCACAGGCACTCCTGCTTGTGAATTCCAAGACAGTCGTTACGGCAACCAAATGAGAGTATGTAATAACGATTATAAAAATAAAAACACTACGTGTACAGTATGTGGAAAAGTACACAAGTTAGATTCAGGTAAATAAAATGACAGATATTGAGACACGACCATTTAGTATGAGTTATGTTCTCTGCACAACAGCTAAACATATGAGAAAATCAATTGAAATTAGCTTTGCAAAAACATTAGCACGTATTGATGAATTTAAAGATGATCAGGCTAAGTCTTCTGAATTATTCAGAACACTGGCACATTTAAATACAATGAAAAAGCAATTAAATGAATTCGAACAACAAAATTCCGAAGATTTCAAAGGAGAATAAAATGAGTGGTATTAAAGCATTAGTAGGCAAACGCGTTTCTAAGTCCGTTAAATTTATGGGCGAAGATATCAAAATCAGCAAATTGAGTGTTGCTGAAGTTTTGGAAATTCAAAATAAAGCCAAAGAACTTAAAGAAGATGAAGCTTTAGGTTTAGATGTTTTAAGAACAGTCATTCGTTCAGCTGTTGAAGGTGGTGATGAATTGTCAGATACAGATTTTGAAACATTCCCTATGGAAGAGTTGTCAAAACTGTCTACTGAAATCATGAAATTCTCAGGTATCGGCGCAGACGCGGGAAAGTAATTCTTTCCGACGATGAATTGGCTATATATGAAATAGCCTTTCATTTGAAGATGCCGATATACAAACTTGTCTCAGAAATGTCTTATGAAGAATTACTGGGGTGGTTTAACTACTTTGAAAAAAGACCTGTGGATTGGCGCGACGACGATCGCACCTATAAATATTTACAAACCCAAGGTGTTAAAGAAAAACCTTGGGCAATATTTCCTTCTTTGGAAAATATCTATAATAAAAAAGATAAACCTAAAGAGGAAGGAATGATTGATATGACTTCTTTTAAACAGTCTTCATTGTTTGGTAAGATGATGTTGGCTGTAGGTGGTGAAAACGTATTATGATTACCATACAATTTAAAGGAAATATTTCGAAAGAAATAAATAATGAAATAGATAGAATAGTTTTATCAAAAAAGAAAGCAATTGTAAAAGCACTAAAAGAAGCAACTCCTGTGGACACAGGCTACGCACAATCTCGTTGGAGATTGGAAAATAATGTAATTTCAAATGATGCAGAATATATAGATAATCTTAACAAAGGCTCTTCAAAACAAGCGCCTGCCTATTTTATTGAAAAAACATTGTTGGCTCAAGAGGGTATTTATCCTAGTGGCACAATAGTCAGATCAACATGATCATAACTTCCCCACTAACAAGTGGGGATTTATTTTGGAGGTTCAATGTCAGGTGTTTTAATAGATGTTAACACTAGATCTGAATCCGCTAAAAAAGATTTAAGAGATCTAAATAAGAGCTTAGCACAAATGATTGCTAACTCAAATAAGTCTGGACAATCTTTGGATAAGATTTCAGCATCAAGCTTTAAAGAGTTAACAGATGAGCTAAGAAAAACAAATAACGCAATAAAAGAATTTGGAATAAATAGCCAAAGAGCTTTTTCAAATACAACAAAAGATATTTCCAGCATGAACTCTAGTATGGCTGGATTTTCAAAAACAATAAAAGGAGTACTGATAACTGCAGCTTCATTGGCGTCTGCATTATCTTTTACAGCAGCTAATGATAATTTAATTAATATACAAAATAGGCTAAAGCTTGTAACTTCTTCTACAGAAGATTTGATTAACACACAAAATCTTCTGTATAAATTATCTAAAGAAACACGCTCTTCGTTTGAAGGTGTTGTTCGCTTATATTCAGATTTTTCTTCATCTTTGAAATCAATAGGAATTTCTGAAGAGAGAATTTTTAAAGTTGTTAAAACAATTCAACAATCAGCTGTATTATCCGGTAGCTCTATGGATGCAACCAATGCAGCTTTAGTGCAATTATCTCAAGGTATTTCATCTGGAACATTAAGAGGTGAAGAGTTAAATTCTGTATTGGAGCAAATGCCATATTTAGGCCAAGCTATTGCTAAGCAATTAGGAATGACAACAGGTACTTTAAGAAAATTTGCTGCAGAAGGCGGACTATCTGCAAAAACTTTATTGACAACAATTGAAAAGATTTATACAAGTACAGATAGAGATTTTAACAAAACAGTTATAACTTTTTCATCTGCATTTCAAGGATTGGCCACTTCCATGAAGCTTTTTATAGCTGAAGCAGGGGCATATGGTGGATTGTCTTTAAAACTGATAAATTTAACATTGACATTAACAAATGCTATCGATATTGCTTCTAACAATATTTTTGGTTTATCATTTTTGATAGATCATGCATTTAGTAAAATTGTTAATAGTATAAAAAGTACAGCTTTAGCTACTAGCGCTGTATATGGAATATCGGATAGAATTGCTTCCACTATGAAGTCAATCTCCTATGCATCAAATGAATTGAAAAAATTCAATGTAGAATCTTTAAGTATTTCAGAGATATATAGTAAGCTATCTAGTATTTTTGTAAAAGTGGCAGATTCTGTACAAATTACAATTGACTATGTTACAGAATTAAAATCAAGATTAATTTCTGCCAAAAGTGAACTTAAAGAATTTTGGGCAGACTTGAGCGATATAACTCCTGCAACCTTTATAAAAGATTTATCGACAGAATCTTCTGCCTTAAATGTATTAGATGAACTTAAAACAAAGTTTTATGATTTAAAATCTGCATTTCTATCTTTTACCGGCGCAATATCCAGTGCAGATTTTGTAAAATTATTTACAGAAGTTATTAAAACTGGCATGATTTCTTTAGAAAGAATTGTAGGATTTATGCCTGTATTAAAAGGCGCTGTATTCACTGCATTTACAGATTTAGAAGTAGGCTTTTATGATTTAGTAATTGATGCAAACGCCTTTCTTTATAAAGCATTAATGCCTTTAGCAAGAGGTTTTGAAGGATTGGCTGAAGCTGCAAATGGTTATATATTTCAAGATAGAGCTCTTGAAAGATCTTTTGTAAGACTTTTTCAAGTTAAAAATATAAATGATTTTACAGTAGCTTTAAAAGACTTTAATCATCAACTGTTAACTACAAAGTTTGATAATTTTAACTATTTCTTTAAAGAAGATTTTTCAAGACCCTTTAAACGATATTGGTTGTATCCAATCCAAGATATTTTAATTAATTTAGGATTAATGGATAACAAATTACTTAGAATCAGAGATACCAGATTTGATCGTATTCAAAATTTCTTTATAAACTTTGGTAAAACAGTTTCTAGAGCATATTCCGATATTATTGCTCCAAATTTAGAGCCTTTAATCTTGAAGGCTTTAATACGTGTAAGAGCATTTGTAGAAACATTTGTGTCTTCCTTTTATCAAACATTTAATTTTAATAAAGGAGCGACTTTTGCAAATTTATTAGTATCAGGGGTAAAATCAGGTATAGAGAGTGTACTTAATTACTTAGATGGTATTGAACCTGGCTCAATTGCCAATAGATTTTTAAAATTATTTGATGTAAAAGCTATTTTAATATTTTTAAAAAATGCCTTATTAGGTATTGTTGATTTTATAAAAGGTTTTATAGGGACTCTTTATGTAGAGATTAAAAATAGTTTAAATATAAATGAAATATTTAATACTATTGTAGAAGATATCAAATCTAAAGTTTTATCTGTAAAAATAGATTATAATTTAGGAATTGACAAATCTTTAATTTCTGAATCTATTATCTTGATAGATTCTTTATTCTTGAAAATAAAACAAAAATCAGAGAGTGTTTTACCAAAGGTTAAGGCTAGTATTCAAGAATTTGCAAATTTTATCAAGGATTCGTTTTATGATATTTGGGACAAAATTGTAGGTCATTCTTATTGGCCAGATACTATAGATGGTGTTGTTGATTACACAAACAATTTATCTAAAGCAATTTCAAAGATATCTGAATTTTCAAAAAGTATAATAACTAAATTTTCAAAAATATATGAAGATATTAGTGGAAAAGTTAAAGAATCTACAATAGCTTCAGATATTATTCAGTCTGTTAAAACTATTAATTTCTCTGAGGTTTATAATACAGCAATTAAAAATATGAGCAGTTTAGCAATTGCTGCCTTTATTGCAGTATTTGGTAGTGGTAAATTAAAATTAACACTTATTGGATTTTTAGGAACTATTTTCAATGGCTCTTTAAATAGTGTATTATCCTTGATTATACCTGGTATCGCAAATGTATTAGCCAAAGGTGGTGGAGATTTTGCAGGTAAATTTGTAAAAGGCTTTATTGAACAATTTGATATATTATTGGGGCAATTGCCTAATTTTATTGCGTCATTTTCTAAAGCACTTTTGCCATTGCCTGATATGATTGCAGAGTCTTTTAATAACTTCCATTTTATAAACAATACTATATTACATGGTATATTGGCTATAACAGCTGCTTACGCTTTGTTTGCAGATAAGGGTTTTAAAACAGTAAAGAAATTTATTAAGTTTGGTGATTTTACAAAACAAGATACTCCTTTTGCTTACGCAAGATCTTTATTTAAAAATGATTATTCATCTATTGGTGCAGATATTGCCAAAGGTATTACCGATAAAAAGAAATTAATATCTACTGCTTTCAAAACAGCAATTAATGCAGTTGCATTTGATGAAAATAATATTTTTGAAAAAATATTTGTAAGTCCTAAATTAGCATTGGCTGCTGCGGCTGTCTTTACTACAGCCTTATTAGAAAGCGTAACACTGGTAGAAGCTTTCGAAGTAGGTGCTCCTTTATTGGCTTGGGCGCTGTTCGGAAAAGATGGTGGTACAAGAATAATTAAAGATACATTTGAATTGACAGGTACAATTTCTGGAATTGTTTATAGAAAACTTGTTACAGAATTGGGAAGTTTATTAGGTAAAGATAATCCACTTGTAAGATTGATGGATGCACCTTTTGAATATTTGAAAACATTTTTCAAAAATACAACCAATCAAACAAAAACAGCAAAAGGACCATTGACAACTGCATTTATGGATTTATTTTCCGGTGCATTTACTTCTTTAAAAAACTTAAAGAAAAATGCAGAAGCTTATGGTGCCGGCCTTATAACCATGTCAGAAGCAATGGAAAATATTACACCTGCCACAAAAGCTGCTGAATCTAGTTTATCTAAGTTTAATAAATACTTAATTAGCCATAAAAGTATGACTAAATTTGAAGATTTCTTCAAAATACCTGAAAAACAAGAATTGTCTATGAGCGAAAGATTTTCCAATTTAATGTCGGAAATAGGTAAAATTAAAATAGGCGATACTTCCTTAAACTCTATCTTTACTCCATTAAGAGAAGGTTTTTCAAAAAATTATAATAAGTTAAAAGATATTATAAAGAATGGCAAATTAACAGAAACTTTTTTAAATATTTTTAGCAAATTAAAAGATGCTGTTAAAAGTAAATTTGAACCTATTATCGATTTAATGATGGATGGTTTAAAAGGTGTATTTTCAATACTTAAAAATAAATTTTCATTAGGTGCTATTTTAATGGCATTTTCGGGTGCCGCATCTGCAGTAGTATCTTTTACAGATGCTTTTAAGGTTACAGGAGAAAGTATTTCTACAGTTATAAAATCTTATATGGCAATGACTTTAGGTATTTTTACTTTATTAGGTGTTATTGGTTTTGCAAGAAGAGGCTTATATGCTTATGATAAGGCTGTTGAAAAAGCAATTAAATCTGCAGCATTACTAAATACTGAACTTTCACAATCAGATAAGATTAGAGCAGGTCTTGGCGGTTTATTTAGTTATTTAAATAAATCAATTGAAAGTATAAAAACTTGGCCAAATAAAATTAAAGAGAATGCTACTAAAATAAAAGATTTCTTAGTAAAAGCTTTTGATTTTGGTAGAGATGCAGCTAAAAACATAAAATCTACATTTACAAATACTATATTACCATTGTTATCTAGACTAAAAGGACCTTTATTAATTGCAGCAGGCGCTATCGCAGTTGGCGGTTTTCTTTACACTTGGATATTCGGAGATGGAACTGTATTTGAAAAATTGGGATTTGTGTATGATAAACTTAAAGAAATAATTGGACTACAACCTACTTCTCGCTTAGGTCGTCAAGGTGTTTTAGAAACATCTTTAGCTCCTATGCAAATAGGAGAAAGAAAAGTTGACTTCTCAAGACAATTGAGTACGGTAGATTTTGAAAAAATGTCTACAGGTTCATTTATTATTTTCTCAAAAGTTGCAGAAGAAACTAAAAACACTTTAGATAATTTGCAAGAATTATATATTAAACAAGGTAATTTAACAGATGCTCAATTGGCAGAACTTGATAAATTATTGGAAACACAAGCTCGTGTAATTTCTAAAGCTCCTCAAAGAGATTCAAAAGGTATTGCAGATACACTATCTAAAGTATTAGATAATTATTTAAAAGTAGATAATAGTTTCTCAGGAAGAATTAGAAGAATTTTTGACATGATGTATAATTCTGTGGCAGGTTCTTTTGAACTACTTGGAATGATGTTTAAAAAATATATATTTGATTTTTCTGGATTATATAAATTATTTAAAACTTCTTATGAATCTTTTATAAATTACTTAATTAAAAAGACACAAACTTTAGAAGATATTAGATCAATGGCTGATCACATTTCAGCGTGGATACAACCTTTTAAAGATTTATCAGATGCTATTCCTAATATCCCTGCCGGCTTGGAACAACATATTAACGAACTTGCAGATTATTTTGAGCAGCGATTTAATGAAATGACAAAGGCTATGCCTGAGCAAGATGCATTAGCTCAATATAGAAAGATGCAAGAAAGCTTTGCCACTATTAGAGAGAATATGACAGACTTGCCTATACCTCTTCAAGATGCACTTGATGCGCTTTTAAGAGATGTAGAAAACAAATGGAATAGATTAAAAGCTTTGGAAGAAGCAAAAGCTCCAAAAGCTGAAATTAATTTAGCCAAAGCAGACTATGAGCGAGCAGCGAGCAAGGTTATGGGTAAAAGTCCTTTGACAGGTATGACAGCTCCTCAAGCCTTTGGATTAGATCTCAAAAATAAAAAAGATTTAGAAGCATTTAATAAACGTTTTACCGATTTAAAAGATAATGCTAAAACGTATTTAGATTTAGACTTAGGAGAGAATGCAAAAGAGCTTATTGGAAGCGAATCTGATATTAAACGTTTTGAATCTTTAATCAATACTGCTAAAACAGCTTCTTTTGAATTATTAAATCCTAAACATAATACTCTAGATACAGAATTGCGTAGAAGTCTATTAACTACACAGCGTTTGGCAAAAGCAATAGCTGCTGCTGAAAAAGAAAGAATGGATGCTCAAATTACAATTCCATCACAATTAGAATTTCAAATAAAAGTTTTAGGTGATGAGCAATATAAAGATTCAATAGAATCTTTGAGAAATACAAATATTGCAGCTTATGAAGATTTTGTAAACTTGACCAATTCAATTGATACAATGCAAACACAATTGAATAATTTTAATGCAGACGGTTCTGTTAAAGATTTTGAAGCTTTAAGAGTTAAAATTACTGAAGCAAAAAATGCTGCTATTGCAAAATTACCTGCTTCAAATTGGATAGATTCTTTGAATTCAAAATTACAAGCAATAAGTGTAGAAAATATAACTAAAGAAAGATTTGCATTATTTAATGAAAATCAAGTAAATGAATTAAATTCATTTTTGAAAAGTATTAAAACAAAAGAAGAAGAATTAGCAGTAATGCGTAGAAATGGAAAACCATTTTCTGAGCAAATTAATAAACTTCAAGAAATTTTAAACTTAGCTAAAAAGATAAAATCTTTCTTGTCAGGTACTTACGGTGGTAATTTAAATCAAGTTTTATCAGATTCTACTAAGACTAGAGGACAAAAACTTGAAGCTTTGAAAACAGAAAATATTTCTGTAGATCCTAATATTATAATGAAGGGTAACAATGCTATAGATCAGTCTATTGAATTATATAAACAAAATAATGAAGCTATGATAGCTTTAGCAGATACAGCAAATCTTACAGATGATGCTCTAATTAAACAAGCTGGTGTTTTATATAGTTCTCAGAAAGCTTTAGAGTTGTTGGCGGAAGTAACTATATCTACTGTTGATGATATTATTTCAAGTTTTGGTGATTTAAATATTTCTATTTCTAAATTATCTTTTTCAAGAGCTTCTAAAAATACAAGAGCATTTTTAATAAGCATTGGAGATCAAATCTTAGCAATTGATAGAGTATTAAATTCTACAAAAGCAAATGAAGGATCTGTAGCCTTAATTAAACAAAGAGAAGCATTACTACAAAAAGCTTCTGATGTTTTAATAAAAACTTCTCAAAATACTTCTGAAGGCATTACCAATTCTTTAAGCAAATTAGGAATTTCTGAAGAATCTCAAATAGCAAACTTATCTGAATCTATGATTAATAGTTTATTAGGAATAGACAGATATATTGAAGGTTTAAGATTTAAAATAAAGAATGCATTAAATGTTTCTGAATACTTAGAAGGTTATAAGAAAATAAAAGAAGTAATGAATTCTGTTAAACATATTGTAGATGTTTTAAATATTAAAGAAGCTTTCTTTAATTCTGTAAAAGATGGTATGACTGAGGGTGCAAAAGCCGCTTTTGAAAAATTCAAAACATTATCAGGTAAATCTAACTTTGATTTCAAAGACTTTTTAGGAATAGACAAGGCCTCTAGACAGCAAATAAACAAACGATTATCTGCCTTAGATGCCATCAGTAAGCTTGTAGAGTTGCCAAATAAAACAGACAAGGAAATAGAGCTTATCAAAAAGTTTTCTGAGGGTATGCCTCCAGAATCTGTAATAAAAGAATTGTCAGATCAAAATGTTTTATTAGATCCTGTGTGGCAACAAGTAAATTACTTACGTCAAATTAATGATGGTGTAAAAATACTTAATAAACAAGAACCTACAAATAAAAGTACCGATCAAACATATGATCCGACTATTGTAGAGGGTAATAAAACTGATAATGCGGCTTCTTATGATGAAAGTAAAGTTTATAATAGACTTGAAAATAGCCTAACCAGTACAATAGATACATATGTGGATTCCGCAATTTCGTCTACTAAAGATGGGTTTAAGAAATTAAGAATTGTTTTTGCTAAAAATAATGAAACGATTGGCCAAGAGTGGCTTACTGCTTCAGACTCTCAGTTGCAATCTGCAACTAATATGAGCACTGCAATTTATGATATAAATCAGGCATTGACTAAAACAGACGATCCTGAAGTTAGAAGACAACTTGGATTATCTATTACTCAGTATCAAACATCGTTGAATGACCTAAAAGATTTAGTTGTACAACAAGCTACTGCTGCTCAAACAGCCGGTATATCATTTGCTTCTGAAATGGCCAGTGGTTTTAAAGATGGTTTCAAATCTTTATTAAAGGGTGAAACAGACTTTAAAGGCTTTTTGACAGGTATTCTTGATAAATTCACAAGCGGTATTATTGACAGTTTTGTTGAAGGATTGAGTAAACCATTTACAGATAATATGGATTCTATTTTCAAAAGATTAGGATCTTCGTTATATGATATCGGTGCTAAAGCGTTTTCAGGGCTTTCTGATATGTTCAGTGGAATGGGCGGTTCAGGTGGTTTGTTTAGTTCTTTAGGTTTTGCAACAGGTGGTTGGGTTTCCGGCCCTGGAACAGGAACATCGGATTCCATACCTGCAATGTTGTCAAACAAAGAGTTCGTTGTTAACGCAAAATCTGCGGCGAAGTTCGGTCCCCTACTCACTGCTATCAACACGGGCAAAATCGGCCATCTGGCTGCGGGAGGCGTGGTCTCAGGTGCAGATCTGACGCCGGTCTTGACCAGTCCGAAGTCGGTTGACCTGAAAGTGAGTCGTTCAAATGATGCTTCAAAAGCTCAGCAAGTAATAAACTTAAATATAACTGGCGATATCTCCAGACAAACAAGAAATGAAATTTACAAAATGATGCCGCAAATTGCATCAGGTGTAAATACTCAAAATAAAGAAAGAGGATATAGAGGATAAACAATGTACGGTATTTATGATACATCAACTTCAAAGGTTATTGCCGAATTCGTAAGTCCTATTACGGTAAGAAGCAATCAACCTGTGTTTATATCAGATACCCTTTCTTTAAAAAGATCAGCTTATAAAAGAGCTACACAACGGTGGGAGATAGAGACAAAACTGTCTCCCACTTCTTATGGTGCTCAAGATTTGATGATCAATTTATTGACCAGTGGGTATTCTGCAACTTTAAAAATATTAACTCCACAAAATTTTGGAGCAAGACAAAGAACTACATGTACTGCGGCTTTAACTGTAAATACTCCTGCATCCATAGCTGTAACTGCGGTGGCTGTTGGAAGTTATTACATGATTGCATCCGTGGGCACTACGGTGTTTACAAGCATGGGTGCAGCAAATAATAACGTAGGTACAATATTTAAAGCTACAGCAATAGGTACGGGAACAGGAACTGTGACGCTTGTAAATGGCATCGGTGCCGGTTCTTTGAATATAAATTTGGCCGCAACAGGTGGTTTAATTTCAAAAGGAACTTTTATTAAGTTCTCAAATCATGACAAAGTATATATCACAACTGCCGATACAACGGTGAGTACGGTAACAACTTCTGTGTTGAATTTTTATCCAACATTGAGAAGTCCTGTGCCGGGTGGTTCTACTTTGACATATCAAGAAGATGTACAAATGACCGTCAGATACGATACAGATACCGTAATAGGCATGGTGTACGAAGACGGTATACTAATGGATAATGGAACAATAAAGCTAATAGAGGCGCTATAAATGATTACATTCAGCAATAATGTTAAAAATGCGTTGGCAAGCGATATGATAGAAGCATTTTATATGCTAAGGATTTTAAATAGTGACGGTACTTCAATTTTTACAAGTACCTCATTATATACAGATATAACTTTAACGGATGATTTGGGTGCCAATTTAAACTCATCGACAAATTATCATGTTTATATTTCGGATGATTCCATCATATCTGTGGATCTTCCGAGCTTGTCTACAAACGTAGATAGAGAACAATATAAAATAGTTGTATCTGCAAATAACTTGCTAAATGCAGCTCCGACGATTGACATCAACACTAAAAATATTTCGTTGACAAATAATGAGTTTGGGCAATTGGCAAATACACAAAACATGCTTATAGGCAGAGGTATAGAAGGCAGAATTGGTTTTATAAATACAACCACAGGGATGCCTTTCACAAAATTATCCGACACTATTCTTATTTATAAAGGGACAATAGAGAGTATCGGCTATTTAATAAAAACTCAAGAAATGGGTGAATCGCTTTTACAAATTACAGGATCAAGCCCTATGAGAAATTTGGATTTGAAAAGTGGTTTGTATTTAAGCAAAGATTATATAAGGCAAGTTAACCTGAATGATAGCTGCTGTGATCAGATCTATGAAGGTTCTGGTGCTGTTACATTAAAGTGGGGTAGAATATAATGGGAGAGTTAGGTTTACTTTTGGTGCAAGTTTTACTTGCTGTAGGCTCAGTTGTTTATCAATTGACACAGCAAAAGAAGAAAACGCCTCTTCAAAATAATGCCGCAGCAGAAGCCAGAAAAGGTTATGAGATGGTGGTTGAAGGACAACCTGATTATTTACCGATCGTATATGGTAGATTTAAACTTGGTGGCGTTCGTGTATGGCATAATACATCCAGTGATTTTAATTATGTAACTTCAAATGCAGAAAGAGAATTTCTGACAGGTATTGCTTCTCAATCAGTTTCCGGCACTTATACAATGTTGGAAATGAATAGTTCTACAGGCGCTATATCTGAATCCATAAAAACATATAGCTATAATTTATCAAGTCAATTGAGCCAATCGTTGACCGGTTCAAGAAATGAGTTTTTATATTTTCAACAAGCTTTGTGTGTTGGTCCAATTAACAGTATTGTTGACATTGTAATCGATGACTCACGGTATTTAGATGATCCTGCTTTAGGTACTTACGGCACAGTTCCGTCGTCTTTATACTATACGGATGCAAACTCTCCTGAAAAGACAAAATGGGATAATCCAAACAAGCCAAGGTCTGCAATCAGAATTAATACGTTTTTCAATACAAAATTAGGACAAGCAGATAATATAATTGCCGCAAATTTTTCAGAAAGAAATTCTGCCACATTTACAAATATGGCTTATTTGTCTGGTATTTTTAGAATAGATAGAGATGATCCTCAATTCAGTTCTGTACCTACTTTGCAAGCTTTTGGTGAAGGTAAGTTGGTAAGAGGTATTACCTTAAATGCAGGTGTGTACTCATTAAATTCTGCGTATGCATATAGCAATAATTCTGCTCTTTGTTTGTTGGATTACATGCTGTTACCTAAAGTATTAGGTGGTGCAGGTTATTCTTTATCGGAAATTGATTTAGCTTCATTTTATAATTCTGCTCAAGTTTGCGACACAGTTGTTCAAACAGGCGCTCAAATTGGCGGTAAGATTTATCAGCCAACATTGAGTATTGCTCCTACAGGTTCAACAGATTATGACCCATCTAATATCTACAGTAGATACTTCACAACAAGAAGTATTAAATTATATGAAGCAAATTTGGTTGTTGATCCTAAAAGACCTATACGTGATAATGTAGAAGCTTTCTTAGCCACAATGGGTGACGCAAGATTGACATGGTCAGGTGGTGTTTATAAATTAAAAATAAGCAATGCCAATATAGCTTCCGATGCTTCGGTGACCAGTAGCTTGGCAATCACAGATGATTTATTAATTTTAGATCAAGAAGTAGAAATCAATTGGCCATCTGCTTCAGAAAGATATAACAATTGTACAGTTAAATTCCATAATGAATGCGAAGACTTTAAAGAAGACTCGGTGACATGGCCAGCAAAAATAGGCGGTATTTCATATCGTGGTATTGGAGGTGTAAGACCTCCTTTGGCTGATTATAGTTATGATGAATCTAATTCAGGTGGAAGATTTTTAAATAGTTATGGTGTATGGAGTGGAACAAATACTTCTTCAACATCGCTAACCTATTTTATACTTGTAAGAGCTTCAGATATTGTAAATAACGCAAATTCAAATACGTTTAATTTAGAAATGTCTGGCGATGATTCAGTTTCTTTAACTATTTATGCGTCTTCTGATGGTGTGACACAGGGTGCCGTCGTACTGGCAACAACCACACATTCTTCGAAATTAACCACTAAGAAATTGACTGTTACATTGGGAAATACTTCCACAGATTCTTTTTATAAAATTGTGGTGACAGGAACAAATGCTGCAAAGGAAAAAGCTGTAGCGGCTAAATTGACATTGGGGAGTAGAATATTCTGGACAACGAGAGATGTTTCTTATAGTCAATATCAAACTATAAATACAACTGCTCAAAATTTAATCTATCAAGGTTATTTGAAAGAAGACAGTAATATTCCTATGGATATGGAAATCTTTGCAGACGGTATTGTTGATCAATATCATGCATTGGCCAAGGCTGAAGAATTGGTTGTTACAAGTAGAACTGCTTACACAATTAAATTTAAATATCTGATAAGAGATTCGTATTTAGAACCTGGTGATTTCTTTTCTTTACAAAGTGATACGTTGAATATTCCATTTACGTATTTCAGGGTAAATAATGCAAAAGTTGTGGAAGAGAATATTTGTGAAATTGAAGCTCAAAAGTTTACTTACACACAATTGGCTTGGAGTAATAAACCCAACGAGTTTATTTCAACAAATCAAAACTACACAACAATATTGCCAGCTCCTGCATACTTGACTTATATGTCTAACAATAGTAATTTGGCAAATTCTTCCGGTACATTATATTGGAATGCAATTGTTAATCCTGAAGTTACCAGTTATATTATTTATATGTATGGTGCGGGAGATCCTGTAGACGCAAACGGCGTTCCTATATTTACAGAAATTGGGAGAGCATTAAACAATACAAATCCAACTTCTTTAAATGTTACTTTGAATGCTGCATTTCCAGTTAATTCAGCTTATATTCAATTACCTGCAGGTACAAACACTACAGGAATTGCTGTGGGCCAAGTTATCACAGATAGTACAGGTACAACCATTTACGGTACAGTTTTGAACGTATCTGGCATGGTTATAAGTATAACTCCTTTATCTACTGCTTTGGCTTCAGGCAATGTTATTAAAATATCAGGTTACACATTGTCATATTCATTACCTCAATTAAATGTGACCAGTGCAATATTTGCAATTAAATCTGTAGGATTGAATGGTAGATTATCTAACTTTACCTTTACAGATACAACTAAAAGTATTTATTTCTATCCTGTATCTTACAGTACAGATAATCCTGTTTCTTTCAGTTTAGTGGGAAGTACACTCTCTTGGAGTGCTTTTAATGTATTGAAAAACGGTGTATTGGATTATGCTGCAACTGCATCGAGTGTTGCTTACACAGCAGGAACAACTGTATATTTGTACTATAATCCAAATGCTGTAGGTACTAAAGTATTTTCCACAACAGATTTTGCTTTGACACAGACTTATGTGTATTTAGCAAAGTATGACGGATCTGCAATAACAACCTTCTCTGATGTTTTACCTCCGGCTTTGACTTCGATTAAAGTAAATAGTGTAATTAACAGTGCGGGTGCATCAACTTTAAGTTATGGAAATAAAGAACCATTATTGGAATGGGCGAACAATCCAATAAATCTAGGTAAAAATAATAGAGTATCTGGTTATTTATTGAAGTTTTATATTGGAGCTACTTGGAAGGGTAGTGTAAATATCTCTTCAAATTCAACTTCTTACTTGATTACTCAAATTGCAAATGCCACAATACTAGGTGCATTGACAAGACAGTATACAGTAAAAATATTTGCCATAGATTCTTTCGGCTATATCTCTGCAACAAGTACAGATATCACATTGAATAACGCTATTCCATCTACCTTTACTTATGATATTTTATCGGGTGTAAATTCTCTTTATTTCAAAATAACTAGCTTTCCAGATTCGGATATTGCAGGTTATGTTATTAAGAAAACTGTATCCGGCGTGACAACAACTGTTTACAATGGCACAGACAACTATATGGCTGTACAAGCAAGTCCCACAGAGACTGCAACGTACGCTGTATACGCCTATGACCAATTCAATAACTCAGAATTGACTCAAGGAACCACAACCAGTGTGGCAACTGTTTCCACGGCAGATGCAACTCAATGGGGTAAAACTGGAATTGATTTCAGCTATGACGGTACGACAAATATTGTATCTTGGACAGCAGGTGTGGTATATGCCAATGCAACAAGCTACAATGTATCGGCTGGATCTACAACTGCCATAACAACTAAAACCTTTATTTACTTCGATAAATCTGCAACTCCTGTGGGTGGATTATTACCATTGAAGACTTCCACACTTTTGAGCGACGCTGTGACTGCGGGCCGTTGGTGTTTAGCTTCATACAGTAGTACAGAGAAATTGAAAGGTGGTGACGGAAGTGCTTTTATCTCAGGTTCGCAAGTTGTTGCGGGATCCATAGGTGCAGGTCAATTGACCGTAGACTCGGCTGTGATAACAAACTCATTACAACTGGCAAATGGTGTGGTAGGTAATTTGGCAATCGGAAATGAAATTTATTCCAACAATTATAGTTCTGTAAGTAGAAAAGGTTGGAGATTAGATAAAAACGGTGATATCAAATCTTATGGCACATTAGAAGTATTATCTCCATACGCAGGTACGACTCCTAATTATATATTGACAGAGGCTTTTGATACATCCAAAACTGTGACACTATTAGGTGACTCTGTAAATTTAATTCCTAAATTCAGAAATATGCCTATTGTTACGGCTGAGCCTTGGGAAGCAAATACTGAAGGTGTCGTAAGTACGTTATACTACTACGGCTATTACACTTATAATTGTTCAGTTGCAGGAACATTTGGAGCTACACCTCCTACTCACATTACTGGTACAGTTGTAAATGGAACAGCTTCATTGGCTTATTCAGATGTATTTTCACCAAATATGATTGAATGGAGTGCAGGTGCAACAGGTATTTTAAATGCTGTATATTATTATGATTTACTGGCATTTAGATGTACTGTGGCCGGTACTTTTGGTACAACACCTCCAACAGCTACAGGAGCTAACGGTACAGCAACTTTGACGGCACTTACCACAGGTAATTTGACACAAAATTGGACAGCTTCCGGTACTGTAGTAATCAAAGGCAGTGATTTAGTCGGTGGAACAGATGAAGTAATAGTTATAGATAGTTTAAATGGAGCAAATCAAACAACTTCAAATTTAAATCTTTCTGATTACACAAGCTACGATTTATCATTTACTGCATATACTGATAATGTATCACCTACAAGAGCTGTAACTTGGTCAAGTCCAGATGCGTCTGTCACTTTTCCTGCAGGTACTATTACTGCAACAAATACTCCACAATCATTTACAATGACGGTGAATACGACAACTGCATCTACAATAGCAAATTTAAGATTTTTAGGTGCAATACGTACATTTGCCAAAGCTGCAGCTTATACGGTTTTAACAACAGATGATAATAGTTTATTTACCTATGCTACTGCAAGTGGATATATTATGACATTGCCTGCTGTTTCTACTGTAGCTACTAATTTTACAATTTATATTTCTGTTACAGGAGCTGGTACACAGACTGTTAAACCTTCTGGTACTGATATATTGGTTTATAATGGTACAAATTATACTAATGCTGCTCCTTTGACATTGGCCACAGGTAAGAAAATAAAATTAATAAGATCTGGAACACAATGGTTGGCTTCAGACGGTGCTGCGGGAACTAATAATTTATATGTATCAAATATAAAATTAACTCCTAAAACTCCTTCTGTATTACCTATAAATTCTTTGTACAAAAATAAAACTACTACGGTATTTGATTCAAAAGGTTATAGTGTAGAAAGCTATCAAGATCGCTGTGCGTTAAGATTTAAATTTCCAGTAAATATAGCTACAGGAACAGGCTGTTTAATAGGTTTGAATGATACGCCTAGAGTGACAAATGATGATAGCGTAATTCCTTATGCAATTCAGAATTTAGCAGGTGTGGCTGTTATTTACGAAAAAGGTGTAGCTGTATATACCTCTACAATAGCCATAACTTCAAGTACTTTATTTGAAATTGAATATGACAAAACTCTTATTAAGTATAAATATAGTTTAGATGATGGTGCTACATGGTCAATTTTCTATACATCTATTTCTAAGCGTAATATGACGTATTTCGTGGATAGTAGTTTTGGATCAGCTAAATCTATGATTTCAAATATTCAATTTAGTACTTATGAGTTGGCAAGTGTTGTTCAAGACAATAATGAAGTATTATATGTAGATGGTGATTATACATTGGCAAATAATACTCCAAACGTTGCTCTTGTAAATAGATCGATGGTATTAAAAGGTGTAGGTAACTATGCTTGGGATCGTGGCTCTTACACATTGACAAATGCAGGATTGGGTAATGCAGGATTTAAATTTACTCCATATAGAGATGATAAAGAATTTGCTGTTGGTTTGACAACATTATCAAACAATTCTTATACCTTATCAGATTTACAATATGGTATTCATTTTACTAAATTGGGAACGTTTGATATTTTAAATCAATCGTATTCTGGTACTTATACAGAAGATGATGCGTTCGAAATTAGATATTACCAAAATTCTATTTCTTATTTACAAAATGGACGTGTACTTTTGACTCAAACAAATATCGATCCTACAAATTTAAATCCATTGGCTTTTAAATTGAAAGTGTGTTTATATTCTCCAGGCTCAGGTGTTGCTCAAATAAAGATTGGATCGTATACAGTCGGTGTTCCAGATTTTGGAGCGAGAACTGAAATATTGAGTGATGTTATTAAAGTATATGACAAAAACAATGTAGTACGTATTAAATTGGGAGATTTATCGACATGAGTATCGGTCTCCAAATATTCGATAAAAATGGTGTCCTTAAATTGGACACCACCGATCGTATTTTAAAGTTAGTTGAATCTGTAACAATTTATGCAACTGGTAGTTATCATGTTACGGAATTGTCTAAATATTTTACTTATGAAGGTGGTGTATCTGTAAATAATTTTGGTCAAATAGGCACAAGTGGTATTTTTACAGGTGCCACATCCTCTTCTCAAGTATTAGGTGTACCCTTAATGACATTTGTAGATGAGATGTACCCTTTTAGTACTGTATACTCAACAGATATTTCAAAGTATAAAACTGAAACTAATAATTTCATTGCAATTGTTTCTGATTTTTATTTTATAAGCCAACCATACCTTTATACAGGTATAAGACTTCAAAACAGAATGGATATATCTAATTCTTTTTCTGTAGAATATAATGGCAGACTTTATTTTACATTACGTTATCAGTTTACACAGCAAAATTTACCATCTGGAGATAATTCGATTGTACGTTTTGGAGTAAATATTTATGAATATTGAAGGTAATTTTGGATTAAAAATATTGAATGCTCAAGGGATTCCTATATTCACAAACAATGCTGTTTGTGGTGTAATCAAAGGGCTTGCTGTAAGCGGTACACAATTTCCTTATGCAAATAATATTGCTGTAAGGCCAATAAATGATAATGCGTATATTTACAAATATCCGAGAGGATTAGATGCAATAGGTCCCCATGCTTCAGAAATAAGAACTTCGGACGGTCAACCTTTTGAATATATTATTTTACAGCCTTATACTAAAATTCCAGAAAGTTTTTCTTATGGATTAACAATTAAAAATAATTCAGAGTATTTAGTATTTGATAGTAATATGGATTTTGGAGTCATTGCTTTTAATGGTATTTTAAAATATAATAGTACTTTAGATTTAAGCTTAATACCATCAAGGGTTGGTGCGCATTATTATGTAATGATATCTTCTATGAATACAAGGACTTATAATGCAACATTAAATAACGGTTTAAATTGGATAATGATGACTTTCAATTTTGATTTTGAAAACAGTGTTTGTCATCTTGGAGGTAAAACAATAACTACAGCCAGTGGCGTGGTCAGTGGTCAAAACTATACAAGAACTAATACACATAATGTAATTATTATACAGGCTTAAAATGAAATACGTTATATTTTTTAATATAGAAGATGGCTTACCTAATGTGGTAAATCAAGTCTCCAATCCAGAAGTTTTGAAATACTATGATGGTCAAATTTCGGGAAATTCCTTTATTAGAATTTTAGATACCGAAGAAGATCCTAGATCTATTTTAGAGACTTGGCATATTAATAAACGAACCTATAATATAGGCAAGCATTTACCACAAGCTTCAAATGCTGAAATTTGGAATCCCGACACAATGTCATGGATTTTAGATTTAGATACTTATAAGCTAAATATGGCTGCAGTGGCATCTGATAAAACAAGAGCTAAAATTTATTTACAGTATCCTGTTGAATATCAATTAAATGCTGTATATGATTTAACTCAAGCTCAAATAGATGAGATGCGTAACTACATCAATTCTGTAAGAGCTATTTATAATTCTGCAAAATCGTCTGCGGATTTGAAAGAAACAAAAGAAGAAGTCGATAGTGTGTATGGTCAATTCTATACAGACTTAGATAACTTTACTATAATTGGTCAATAGACCAACATGCGCACAGCATTTCTGTGCAACTTAAACTGCGAGGTTAATATGGCAGTAGATCAAATGGGAAGCGGTTCGACAGGAAGTCTCGACTTAAACTCTTTATTACAATCAGCCCTTTTAGGAGGCAACATGACAGGTATTTTAGGTAGCAACAACGAAGGTCTGGGTTCAGGCGTAGTTCTTGGTCTTTTGTTGGGTAGACTGGGTATTCTCGGCAACGGCATGGGTATGGACGGTTTAAATCCAGCTCAACCACAAGCAAACATGTCGATTATGTCAGGTATCGGTGATATCAAACAAGCTGTGGCTGTTGCAGAAGCAAACATGGTTGCAAATAACTCTAATCAAACAGGTGTTATTCAAAACCAAGTAAGTGGTGTGGCCGCTGCTCTGACAAACACAGTTACTCAAGCCAAAGATGCGGCAGCTGCAAACTCTGTGATGTTGATGCAACAATTGAACTCTGTAAACACAAACTTGATGGAAACTAAGTTTGCTCTTGCAGAAGCAATTAACAATGATGGTGATAAAACTCGTGCCCTGATTCAAAGTATCGAAACGGCCAATTTGAATCGCCAATTGACAGTGGCTCAAAATGAAGTAATTGAATTGCGTAACGAACGCAGAATTCAAGACTCAGGTATCAATGTGACAAACAACATTAATCAAAACAACCAAATGCAGCAACAACAGCAACAACTGGTTGCTTTGACAGGTGCAATACAAACTTTGATCCCTTACATTCAAAACGTAGGTCAAAGTGTTGTAAACTTAGGTACAATGAGTGGCAGTGCAGGCTCACAAACTGCTGCCAATACACGTGTCAATGCCTGAATGGATCTTTTAGGCTTTGATGATCTTATCATAAATAACACCACGGTAATCGAAGATGAATCGACTGATCAATCTGATGATGAAACGGAATCAGAATCCACTCCTGATGAAGATTGCGATCCCTGTGATTGTGATAGAGATGATGACTCAGGAAATGAAAAGAAAGAAGATTCTAAAAAAGATCATCCTAGCAAAGATGCTAAAAGAAATGGTTTAAAAATATTAAAATAGGTATATAAAATTATGAACGAGGATTTGATTAAAAATATTCAAAATCAGCTTGCCCAATTAGGTGCAACTACGCCACAAGCAATTACCAGACAACCTCAATATGTCACGATGGATGATGTGAACAGAGCAATAGATGAAAAATTGAAATTATTGCAATCAAGTCCTCCTTCTAATAGTAATAATCAATCGGTTCCTGTAATGACCGCATTAATTTCTCATTTGAAAATTGGTGAACAAATGTGGTTGTCAAAACCTGAAGTGGTTGATTCTATCGCGGTATTTTTGGAATCGGAAAAAGGTGAAGAAGTCGTGAGACTATTCATGAAACTATTCAGGGAATATTATGAAAATAAAACATGCAGTGATACTTGAAGAAGATGAAATCAATATGCTGTTTGATATGGTGAAAGATATTTGCATGATGACATATCCCACGGTGGATGCTCAGACTGCTGCATTGGAATCTGCCAAAATAGATTTCGAAACTCAATTAAACAGATATATGCAAAAAGCTTTCAAGTATGGAAAGAAAATTCAGAAGTCTAAAGCAGACACTAAAGACACTGAAATGTATAAACCAAAAATGTAATGGAATAATAGACAAGGATGTCGCCTTAATTATATGATTATACGAAAATTGAAAAATGGTTCAGAACTGAAACAATGTTTTAACTTATCTATGGAGTTTTTCGAACAATATAAAATGGAAGGTTTTCCTGTGGATCAACGCTTTGCTTACTCCAATTTGTCTCAAATGTCACAATTTAAATATTTTAGATTATTGGAAGAAGAAGGAAAAATTGTTGGTTGGTATGCTGCAGAAGTGGTTGTGCCTCTATTGTATAATAATACGCGAATGTTACAATTACTTATTTATCATACCACATTAAAAGGGAGAAAAGGGATAAATGCATTACTTGATGTGCATGACGATTTACTTGAATTTGCAAAAGAAAAAAGAATTCCTTATGTACTAACAAATAGTGTACTTCCCAACAAAGCTACATTTGGACGGGTTTTGAAGTCTGACGGGTGGTGTGAGTTCGGTTCGAGTTGGGTGAAGGAAACGGGCGTGAGGCCTCGACAGGCAGCGTCAGGGCGACGAAACCGCAGTCTGGATACTGAGGGCATGGGGCAACTCAACGCGTCGCAGACGGCGTCTCCTGTGGACTCAGGCATGGTCGAACTGTAAAATTAACCCTTGACGGATAGGCCCATTATTTTAAGATATTATTAAAGGTACTTTTAATAGGGGCAGTTATGTTTGGTATTGATGATGCTATAGCCAATAGTGCTAATTTAATTAATACTGTTGTTGAGAGGGTATGGCCTGATGCCACTGAAGTGGAAAAAGCCAAATTGGAACAATTGTCAAAAAATATTGAAAATGAATATAATTTGAAATTGGAACAAATCAAAGTTAATGCGATCGAAGCTCAGTCTCCAAACTGGTTTACTTCTAATTGGAGACCGTTCATCGGTTGGATCGGTGGTTTTTCTTTAGCTTACTCAGCTATATTGGAACCTATAATGAGATTTGTCGCCAGAGTTCAATTTGACTATACGGGTGAATTTCCAGCCATTAACGACGACATCACATTACAAATTGTGTTGGGTATGTTAGGATTGGGAGCAATGAGAAGTTTTGATAAAGTTAATAATACGGTGAAAAAATGAGTTTAACACTTGGACAACATCAGGAAGCATTTTCCAGAGATGTTGCGGCGCTATTTAATAAAGCTTTTGAGCTTGGTTATCAGATCAGAATCGGAGAAGCTCTAAGAACTGAAGAGCAACAGGCAATATACATCAAAACGGGCAAGTCTAAAACAATGAATAGCATGCATCTTAAGAAGTGTGCCATTGACTTGCATTTTCAAAAAGATGGAAATTTGGTGTACCCACAAGAGCTTGGTGACTTTTGGGAATCATTGAATCCATTAAATCAATGGGGTGGTAATTGGAAATCTTTCAAAGATTCTCCTCATTTTGAAAGGCATATATGATAAATTTATTCGAAAAATATTTTGAATATTTTGATGGTTATTTAATTTGGAAACAGTCTACAAATCCACAAAAAATAAGAATCGGGGATCTAGCAGGGGCAATTAGTGTTGGAGGAAATGGTATACCAAGAATGCGTGTATCTTTCTTCAATAAATCATATTATAATCATCGAATTATTTGGAATTTACATTATGGCGAAATCCCTGAAAATATGGAAATAGACCATATTGATGGTAATCCACTGAATAATAAAATTGAAAACCTAAGGCTGTGTAATAGACAGCAAAATTGTTTTAATACTAAAAGTAAAAGAACTTCAACAAGTAAATACAAAGGTGTATCTTTTAGTAATAGAGAAAAATGTTGGAAAGCACAAATTCAATTAGATGGCAAAAACTATCATATAGGTAATTTTAAATCTGAATACGAAGCACATCTTGCTTATTCAGAAGTCGCTTTAGAATTTCAAAAAGAATTTGCTAAAGCTGTATAAAGGTATCGCGCAGTTTGCGGTATCTTATATGATACGTATCAGAAGATACTATCTAAGGAGGAAACTATGAAAAGAGTATTATTAATATTCATTCTGTGTCTGATATCATCGGTAACG
>Ga0255272_1000011_pt1 | contig 17675 bp, 27 predicted proteins | sample AtltaT_10_FD_183804 | JGI IMG/M metagenome (GOLD analysis project Ga0255272, IMG submission 183804) | Metatranscriptome of freshwater microbial communities from Altamaha River, Georgia, United States - Atl_Atlam_RepB_8h (Metagenome... | ecosystem: Environmental > Aquatic > Freshwater > River...
CTTGTAAAAGAATTTGAGTGCCGTAAGGCAGCAGACCAGTATGCTCGTGCATCAACTGCTCGCACTGGTATTCTCGATACAACTCGTCTTCATACTTACAAGTACAATGAAGACTTGTTCAAGAAAGTATCTGTGATTCCTGATGGCAAAAATCATGGTCTGGTATTTGTGTTGGACTGGAGTGGTTCTATGTGCGATGTGATGCTTGATACTTGTAAACAACTCTTTAACATTGTTTGGTTTTGTAAGAAAGTTTCCATTCCTTTTGAGGTTTATGCTTTTACTAGTGAGTGGCGTCGCGGTGAGTATGATTATGAGAATGATCGTTATCTCGCTGCAGACCGTACTCCACATTATCAAAAGAAAGATGGTCTTCTGGTTGTAGATGAAACTTTCTCGATGATGAACATTCTTACTAGTAAAGTTTCTGGTAAAGTTCTTGAGAATCAAATGCTCAACATTTGGCGTCTTGCTTATTGTTTTGGTAGGACTTATAGTTCTTCTTATACCTATCCGAGTCGTCTTTGTCTTTCTGGAACTCCTCTAAATGAGGCACTGATTACTCTTAACCAAATTCTTCCTAAGTTTCAAAAAGAAAATAAACTTCAGAAGGTGCAGTGTATTGTTTTGACTGATGGTGAGGCAAATCAACTTGTTTATCACAAAGAAGTCAAACGCCAGTGGGAAAAGAAACCATTTCTTGGAACTGGATATATTAATCCAGAACTAACCTTCCTGCGTGACCGCAAACTTGGAACTACCTATAAGATTGGATATGGTTATCATGAGTTTACTGATGCTCTTCTCAGGAACTTGAAAGATAAGTTTTCTAATACAAACTTTATTGGTATTCGTGTTCTTGAAAGTCGCAATGCAAGTCGGTTTATTGGTCTTTATCACTCTAGCACTGATGTTAATGTGTATGATAAAATCCTGAGTGATTGGAAAAAACTGAAGAGTTTCACTATTACTAACTCTGGATATGATGCATACTTTGGAATGTCTGCAACCGCACTTTCTCAAGATACTGAATTTGAAATTGCTGAAGATGCAACCAAATCTCAAATCAAATCTGCTTTTGTGAAATCTTTGAAGACTAAAAAACTAAATAAAAAAGTATTAGGAGAATTTATTTCTTTGGTAGCATGAAAACATTCCAAGAATTTGTGGTAGAGTGTTACTCTATTCAAGAAACATCTTTGAATAGAGTTCGCTCAAAATCAGAAAAAGGTGGTATGGCAATTATGTCTGCCCAAAGAGGCGATAAATCAAAGAAAGAAAATAAAGCGCGTTCAAAACAATTGGAGAAAGATATTAGAGGTGCTGGTCTTCCAGGACCTACTAAGGTATCTGGTAGATATACTGAAAACCCAGGAACTCCTCAAGAAAAAAAAGTAGGTGAGAAATCACATGTAGTTTCTTCTGGTAAAATGGGTAAGAAAAAGTTCAAAAAAGCAATCACTAAACTTGGTAAAAAATATAATCAAGATTCTGTCTTAATTCAAAAAAAACCAAAGGGTTCTGCTCAACTGGTGGGAACTAATAAGTCTTGGCCAGGAGAGGGTAAGCGTGTTAAAGTCGGTAAAATGAATCCAGGTAGAACTGGTGAGTTTGATACTAAAGTTAAAAACAAGACATTTACTTATGAACAGAATATGAGTGAGGCGGGTGACTGGTGGCATCCAGATCCCAAAAAAGATGCTGCTATTAGTGGCGCTGGCAACAAGATGAGAGCTCGAGAAAACAGAGGTCAAAATACATCTGCACAAACAAAACAAGATTATAGTAATCGCCTAAAACCAGGTGAAACTTATATGCAATTTGCAAAGCGTAAACAAGAAGAACGAAATAAAAAATGAAAACTAAATTTCCATTTGAACATGTAGTAAAATATGATACTAAAGAAGTATGGATTAAATGCAATAGCAGCACAACTGCTATTGGTATTCCTTCTTTAGTTAATAAATACTATCCAGGATATACTGGACATATTGCCAGCGAAGAGTATCTCAAAGAACTCAAGAACCAATTGGAGAACTGACCACTGGGGTCCCAAGAGGACCCCTTTTTGGTCTATAATGACTATGTTGAAACAAAGCAAACAAATGGCACTCTCCTCTGACTACATCCGCACTTCTCTTCAAAACCTGTATGGTAGCACTATCACTGGTGCTGATATTCGTGCTTGGTGTAATCTGAACGATGCTAACTATCAAACTGTTACAAAAAAACTTGACCAATTTAAAGTGGGTCGTGGTAAATGGAATCTTGAAGTTACGCAACAAAAAGTAAAAGAAATTGAACGCACTTTCCAAGCACCTGCTGCGATTCCTGCTGTGGAACAAAACCTTATTCCCGATAAAGATGATACCTTCGTCAAGTTTGGTAACTTTGCTGATGTTAAAAAAATTATTCAGTCCCGTCTCTTTTATCCTACGTTTATTACGGGTCTTTCGGGTAACGGTAAAACGTTCTCTGTTGAGCAAGCGTGTGCTCAACTTAAGCGTGAACTGATTCGCGTCAATATCACTATTGAGACTGATGAAGACGATCTTATTGGGGGTTTCCGTCTTGTTGATGGGAATACTGCTTGGCACAACGGTCCCGTGATTGAAGCACTTGAGCGTGGTGCTATTCTTCTGTTGGATGAGATTGACCTTGCTTCTAACAAGATTCTTTGTTTGCAATCTATTCTCGAAGGTAAAGGTGTTTTCCTGAAAAAGATTGGTCGCTGGGTAAAACCTGCCGCTGGTTTTAATGTGATTGCCACCGCTAATACTAAGGGTAAGGGTTCTGATGACGGACGTTTCATTGGCACCAATGTGCTCAACGAAGCGTTCCTAGAGCGTTTCCCTGTGACCTTTGAGCAGTCCTACCCTGCTCCTGCTACTGAGCAGAAGATTCTGGAAGGCATCGCTCTGGACCTTGGCGTGGAAGACCGTGATTTCTGCAAGCGCCTGGTTGACTGGGCAGATATCATCCGCAAGACCTTCTACGATGGTGGTATTGAGGAAATCATCAGCACCCGCCGTCTGGTTCACATCATCCGTGCTTACAGCATCTTCCAAGACAAGGCAAAGGCAATCCAAGTGTGTGTGAACCGCTTTGATGATGAAACCAAGCAAGCATTCCTTGAACTTTATGACAAAGTGGATGCTGACTTCCAGATGCCTGTTGAAGAGTCCATTGACACATACCAGTCTGTTTGATATAATTGGGGAAGGTAATTGTGCCTTCCCTTTTCTTAATTATGGACAAGTATCCTTACAACAACTTCACTCTTTATAGAGATGGTGAAGATATTATTGAACTCACAAAAAAGCATTTGAATATGAACGAACCTACTAATCATCTTTGGAAATACAATGAAGATAAAATTCTGAAAGATATTCAAGACTATGTAACCAGCACTTATGGTAGTCACTACTGTGGTCATGAACAAGATTACAAAGATGTTCAGACAATTGACCTAATGGCAGCAAAAGAACTTGCTGCTGGGTTCTGTCAAGCAAACATCATTAAGTATGGTAGTCGCTACGGTGACAAGGATGGACGCAATAAGCGTGATTTGCTTAAAGTGATTCACTATGCTATGCTTCTGCTCCACTTTGATGGACACTACACTCGTAAAGATAACGGTCTCTCTGAATTTCGCTGATTATTATGAAACTCTCTGATAAAACTCTCACGCTCCTCAAGAACTTCTCTTCTATTAACCAGTCTATTCTGTTTAAAGAAGGAAATAATCTTCGTACTATTTCTGTAATGAAGAATATTCTCGCGGAAGCAACAATCGAAGAAGAACTTCCCAAAGATTTTGGTATCTACGATCTCAATCAATTTCTGAATGGTCTCAATCTTCATCAGAATGCTGAACTTGATTTCCAGAATGATGGTTATGTAGTTATTAAGGAAGGTCGGTCTCGTTCTAAGTATTTCTTTGCAGACCCTAATGTAATCGTTACTCCTCCCGATAAATCTATTTCTCTTCCTTCCGAAGATGTTTGTTTCATTCTTGATACCAAGGAACTTGATAAACTCCTTAAAGCTGCTGCTGTGTATCAACTTCCTGACTTGTCTGTGGTTGGCGAAGCAGGTGTGGTGAAACTGGTTGTTCGTGATAAGAAGAACGATACCTCCAATGATTTTTCTGTTGTTGTTGGTGAAACTGATGAAGTGTTCACATTCAACTTTAAGGTAGAAAACATCAAGATTATTCCTGGTGCTTATGAAGTTGTAATTTCTTCCAAACTTTTGTCACGATTCAAGAATACTGGATTTGATGTGACCTATTATATTGCTTTGGAACCCGATTCTACTTTTGGTTGATGGAATTTCTTCTTTATCTCACACCTACTGCCAATAAAATTATTAATAATGTAATCAAAGCAGGTTATCCAGTTAAAGAAAATATTGGATATTGTAGAGATAAAAATTATTTTGGTTATAGTGACTTTGATAAATTGGTTATTTGCACCAAAAATATTAAAGAAGGTGGTTATGATCTAAAACATTATGTAAATGAAACGGTTTATCATGAAGCAACACATATTGCCCATATGTGTAATGGTTATAAACCATTTTATATTTCATTAAAAGATATGTCACTTTTGCCAGAAAAACTTCAAGATGTTCAAAAATCTGTTGGATTATCTAATGCTTCCGAACAAATGGAACATGAAGCATTCTGGATGGAAGATAAACCAGATAAAGTGAATTACGTACTTCAAAAGTATTGTTTTTGATTATGAATATATTTGTTACATCACCATGGCCTGCTGAAAGTGCTATCTGTCTCCCCGATAAACATATTGTTAAGATGCCATTAGAGTGTTGTCAGATGCTTTCTATCGTGGCATCTGATAAGTGGGGATATGGGTATGGCACCCTCCCTAAGGCAGATGGAACCCCCTACAAGACCGAGAAAGGAGCATTCCGCAATCACCCCTGCACAAAGTGGGCTATGGAGAGTATCCATAATGCCTACTGGTTAATCAAGTGGGGATTGAACTTGTCTGATGAATACTGCCTGCGGTATAATAAAACTCACTCCTGTTATAAAACCCTTGTGGATGCATACTATTTGTTTCCCAAGGGTAAGATTACGGAGGTGACTCCATTTGCTCGTGCTATGCCTGAGGAATGGAAGTTTGACGACACCATTGATACATTTGAAGCATACAAAAGATATATTGCATCCAAACCTTGGGTTGCTGATAACTATCTTCGTATGCCCGAAAGACGACCTTCGTGGATTTAATTATGAGCAGTGATTTCCTTTTCGTGGAACGATACCGTCCTCAAGTAATTGAGGATTGTATTCTTCCTGATGAAACTAAAAAAACATTTAAGGAGTTTGTGGCAAAAGGTGAGATTCCTAATCTCCTTCTAGCAGGACCTCCTGGTATTGGTAAAACCACCATCGCAAAAGCATTATGTAATGAATTGGGGGCAGACTATTATGTCATCAACGGATCCGACGAAGGGCGTTTCCTGGATACTGTACGGAACCAAGCGAAAAACTTCGCTTCGACCGTCTCACTTACGGGATCTTCTAAACACAAAGTCATCATCATTGACGAAGCTGACAACACGGGCAACGATGTTCAACTCCTACTACGGGCGAATATTGAGGCATTTTATAACAACTGTCGATTCATCTTCACCTGTAACTACAAGAACAAGATTATCGAACCTCTTCACTCCCGATGTGCCGTCATCGACTTCACCATCAAAGGGAAGCAAAGAGTTCAACTTGCGGGAAGTTTCTTTCAACGACTTCAATCAATCTTGGATTCTGAAAGGATTGAGTATGATGAAAAAGTCGTTGCAGAATTGGTTACAAAACACTTCCCAGATTTTCGTAGGGTCCTCAACGAATGCCAGAGGTATTCTACAGGAGGAAAAATTGACTCGGGCATTCTTGCATCTTTCTCAGACATCTCTGTAAATGAACTTATTAAAAACCTCAAAGATAAAAACTTTCCTGAAGTCAGAAAGTGGGTGGTCTCCAACCTGGACAACGATGCTTCTAGTCTTCTTCGCAGGGTTTATGACGCCGCTTACGATTGCCTTGTTCCCGCATCTATCCCTGCTGCCGTTCTTGTTATTGCTAAGTATCAATACCAATGTGCGTTCGTTGCTGACCAGGAAATAAATCTTCTTGCTGCCCTTACTGAAATTATGGTGGAGTGTGAATTCAAATGATTAATGTAAAACTGTTTCGTATTTTAACTGGCGAAGAAATCATCGCAGAAGTTATTTCTGAAGATGATAGCTTTGTAACCGTAAAGAATGGTCTAGTAGTTCTTCCTACAGGACAAAGCGTTGGATTTGCTCCTTGGGCTACAGTTATTGATAAAGATAATCCTGAACTTATTGTTTCTAGGAATCATATTGTCTATATTGCAGAAGTTGATTCTGGAGTTAAGAAAAAATATAATGAGATTTATGGAAGTAAACTCATTACTCCAGACGAGAAAAAATTGGTGTTGTGAAAATGGAAAATAAGCAACATCAAGTAAAATCTAAATGGTATTACATCTTTTGGGGTGCTATGGCAGTTGCTGTAGTTGGGGGTCAAATTTATGTTGGATCTGGATATCGTGAGATGGCAGAAGCAACTAAAACAACTCAAATATCTGTGAGGTGTATTGTAGAATGAAATCTCTTAAAACACCTCTAAGATATCCTGGTGGTAAATCCCGCGCATGTGAAAAGATGGGACCATACTTTCCAGACCTTCGTGATTATCGTGAGTTCCGTGAACCATTTCTTGGTGGTGGAAGTGTTGCGATTTATATCACAAAGAAGTATCCCAACCTAGATATTTGGGTGAATGATCTTTATGAACCTTTGTAAACTTCTGGCAACAACTCCAGATGTTTGGGGTGGATATTAAAGATAAACTTGTAGATCTTAAGACGACAAATAATACTCCGGTCCTGGCAAAAGAACTTTTTCTTAAAGCAAAGGAGCAAGTAAATGACAAGGATTTGCCAAGCATTGATCGTGCTGTGGCTTTCTATGTTGTCAATAAGTGTAGTTTCAGTGGTCTCACGGAGAGTTCATCATTTTCACCACAGGCATCCAACAACAACTTCAGTTTGCGTGGGATTGAAAAACTGCCTGAGTATTCTAAGATAATTAAGCATTGGCGTATAACTAACTATTCATACGATTATCTTTTGGATGGAGACACTACTGCTTTTGTGTATCTCGATCCTCCTTATGATATTAAGGATAATCTCTATGGGCGTAAGGGATCAATGCACAAAGGATTCGATCATGATAAGTTTGCTGCTGATTGTGATTTTCGTGTTAATATGCATCAATTGATTAGTTATAACTCAGACCAACTCGTAAAAGACCGATTTAAAGATTGGAACGCTGCCGAGTTTGATTTGACTTATACGATGCGTTCTGTTGGTGAATATATGCGAGAGCAAAAAGATAGAAAAGAATTGCTGCTATTTAATTATGGAACTCAAAGATTGGCTCAACTCAATTAATTTTACAAAAGAAGATTTATCCGAAGATATTAGTTCATATCCACCTTTTATTATTAATAGGTGTTTATCTGGTCACATTGATTGTGTTCTTTTTTCTAATGAAATGAATATGCATCATCATCTTTCCAAGGATATGCAATATTCGTTTTATCTAAATAGTTTGAGGAAAAAGAAGAGATTTTCTCCCTGGCTCCGAAAGGATAAGGTTACAGACTTAGAATGTGTTAAACAATACTATGGTTATAGTAATGAAAAAGCATCTCAAGCACTGAAAATCCTGACAAAAGAACAACTAACTTTCATCAAAAAACGACTTGATATTGGAGGAAAAAAATGACTACTACGGTAGAACCTACTGTTGAATGGTCTCAGGACCAAATGGTAGAAGTAATTCTTAATGAACCTGACGACTTCCTTAAAGTTCGTGAAACCCTGACCCGTATCGGAGTTGCTTCACGTAAGGAGAAAAAACTCTATCAGTCTTGCCATATTTTACATAAGCAAGGTAGGTATTATATTGTTCACTTTAAAGAATTATTTGCTCTTGATGGTAAACATGCCAATCTTACTGTTAATGATGTGCAGAGAAGAAATAGAATCGTCCGTCTTCTTGCTGATTGGGGTCTAATTACAGTTATTAAACCAGATTCTGTAAATGATATTGCTCCCCTGAATCAAATCAAAGTCCTTGCTTATAAGGATAAGGGAGATTGGATTTTAGAACAGAAGTATAATATTGGTAAGAAAGGAAAAGCAGTAGAAACCGAATAAATAGTAGTGTGCCATTCGTGCGGCACTCTACAAAAGTCGGAACACCCTAAAAAGAGGTTCGGTTTTGCCGATACCTCTTTTTTTCGTTTCTTGTATTTTATAAATACCTAAAAAGTATTATTAAAAATGGACGCGCAAGAATTTCGTAGTCTTCAAGAAGCATATATGGAAGTTGTTGAGGGTGCCTCAGGAGATGTTGCTGATAGAGCAGCAAAACTTGAAAGGCAAAAAAAGGGACAAACTCCCGAAAGACAGGAGATGTATAGGAAACTTAAAAATAAAGCACGATCAAGAGAAGAAGAACCAGAAACTATAAAACGACATCAATCTCTTGGACATAAGGGGGGAGGTACTTTTGGTGCTGGTGGGCATATGAGAACTGGAATGACTCAATCGGATAGAGACAGAAACAGAGAAGCAGCAGCAACAAGATCTAGACGACTTTCTCCTTATGATCCAAAATATAAAAAACATACAGAAGGTTCTGGAACAGTAACCAAAAATCCTAAGAAACTTCGTAAGCAACAAGCGATGGGTGAGATTGGAGAAAACTTTGACCTTTACGATATTATCCTCTCACACTTACTTGATGAAGGATATGCTGAAACACCAGAAGCAGCAGAAGCAATTATGGTGAATATGAGCGAAGAGTGGAGAGAGAGTATTATTGGTTGATAAATATTAGTGCTTGTTTGTGGTTATTCAAGCAAAGGATTGGGGGCAGAAATGCTCCTTTTCTTTTATAAATAACTATAACCACAAACAAAGCAGATGGAAAGGTATTACGTTTACGCTTATTTGCGTGAAGATAGATATTCTCCTTACTACATTGGGAAAGGTTCTGGATTTAGAGACACAAATAAAAGAAAGTTAGGATTAGCTCAACGACCTCCTGATAGAGATAGAATAGTAAGAATAAAAGAAAACTTAACAGAACAAGAAGCATTATCTTTGGAAATAGCACTCATAAAGTTTTGGGGTAAAAAAGATAGTGGTGGTGTATTGGTTAATAAAACCGATGGTGGTGAAGGTACTTCTGGATCAAAAAGAGATAAAGCGTCAAGACAGAAAACCGGTATGTCTATGAAGGGGAAACCTGCTTGGAACAAAGGTATGAAGTTTCCTCCTGGAACATTTGGAAGACCAGTTAAGAATAATGTAGTAGAAACCACACTTTAAAAATAATAAAAACTGTTATAAATTATTAATGATCGCCTTATTGGGATCACAAAATCAAACCTCGCTTTCAAAGGAGCTACTATAATGACTAACCTCATGCGATATACCGCGTCGGATCTTCCTGCCCTATTGGAAAGGATTAACCGCAATAGTATTGGAATGGATGAATATTTTGATCGTCTATTTAATCTTCATGAAACAACTTCTAATTACCCCCCATATAACCTTGTTCAAGTTAGTAATGTAGAATCACGACTCGAACTTGCACTTGCCGGATTTAAGAAGGAGGAAGTACATGTATACACGGAGTATGGAAAACTTTTTGTCGAAGGACAGAAGGAAGATAGGGAGTCCGATACCAACTACATCCATAAGGGATTGGCTCAACGATCTTTCAAGAGAGCATGGACATTATCAGATGATACAACCATTAAAGAAGTTCTATTCGAGGATGGATTGCTAACCGTTGTTCTTGGTAAGATTGTTCCTGAGCACCATGCACGAAAGGATTATCTCTAAATAAAAATAAAAAAATGAAATCTTTTGACGAGTTCAAAACAATTGCATATAAGGGAGCAATCCCACATACTGTTTATTCTCAAGGAAAACAAAAGCAAGTTCCAAAAGGAAAAGCAGTTCCTGTAAGAAGTCGTTCAAGTGCTGGTGGTAATGGAGATGGTGACGGTGGGGAATAAATAGTATTGAATATCGTCGGCGCGAGGAGCACCTGGCAAAATCCAGGTTGACTCCTCCTTTTTTTGTTGCTACAATAGTAAGAGGTATGGAGTAAAAATGACTGTAAGACTAATGTTGCTTAAGTCTGGTGAAGACTTGATTGCAGATGTAAAAGAAATGGTAGTTGGTGACGAAGAAAATCCAGTTATGGTTGGATATTTCTTGAATAAACCATGCGTTGTTAAAATGACACCCCCATCAAATGTTCCAGAAAAGTTTGATGAAGAGGAAATGAAAGAAGACCCTTCAAAAGCTTCTTTTAGAGTTACCTTATTCCCGTGGATGCCACTATCTAAAGATAGTGTTATTCCTTTAACAAAGGAATGGGTGGTCACTATGGTCAATCCAAGTGATAAACTGAAAGATATGTATTTAAACGATGTTATAAACTATGGAAACGATAACCAAAGTAATAGTTCTACTGAACAATCAAATTCTGATAAGTCAGATTGAAGAAGTAGGCGCTGATATTGGAGAACCTGATTGTAAACTTATCAAACCTTTCTTAATAAGAGATGGTTCTCAGAAAGTTTTAGAACCTTTTTTGATGGGATATACAAAACAAGATTCGTTTATGATGAGTTCGGATAAGATTCTAACACTTGTTGATCCAACTCCAACTCTACTTGAAAAATATGAGGACTTGATTAAAGAATGAGATTTTACACTAATGTTCAATTGATTGGAAATCAGTTTTTGGTTCGTGGAGTAGAAAATGGTAAAAGATTTGAGACAAGAGATGAGTTCTTTCCAACTCTCTTTGTAAAAACTAAAAAAGATTCTAAGTATAGAACATTAAGTGGAGAATCGGTAGAACCAATTAATCCTGGAACAGTAAAGGACTGTCGAGAGTTCTATAAAAAATATGATGAAGTTGATGGATTTGAGATCTATGGAAATGATCGATATATCTATCAATACATCTCTGAAAAATATTCGGAGGATGAAATTAAGTTTGATATCAATAAAATTAAACTTGTAACTCTGGACATTGAGGTTGCTTCGGAGCAGGGATTCCCTGATGTAGAATCTTGTTCCGAAGAAATCCTTGCAATTACAATTCAAGATTATACAACTAAAAAAATTATTACTTGGGGGGTTCGACCTTTCAAGCATAATCGTAGTGACTTAACGTATCATCACTGCCCATCTGAATATGAACTTCTCAATAATTTTATTAATTATTGGATGATTGATGTTCCAGATGTTGTGACTGGTTGGAATATTCAATTATATGATATTCCTTATATCTGCAAGCGTCTGAATCGTGTTCTTGGCGAAAAACTGATGAAACGTTTTTCTAATTGGGGACTTGTCACAGAAGGTGAAGTGTTTATTAATGGACGCAAACACACCACATTTGATGTGGGTGGAATGACTCAACTTGACTATCTTGATCTTTATAAGAAGTTTACTTATAAGGCACAGGAATCATATCGTCTTGATTATATTGCTGAGGTAGAACTTGGTCAGAAGAAACTTGACCACTCTGAGTTTGATACCTTCAAAGATTTCTATACCCAAGGTTGGCAGAAATTTATTGAGTACAACATCGTTGACGTAGAACTTGTTGACCGTTTAGAAGATAAGATGAAACTGATTGAGTTGGCACTTACGATGGCATATGATGCCAAAGTAAATTATGCCGATGTGTTCTATCAAGTTCGGATGTGGGACAACATCATCTACAATTATCTTAAGAAAAGAAACATTGTAATTCCGCCAAGAAATAAAACGCAAAAAAATGAAAAGTATGCTGGTGCTTATGTAAAAGAACCAATTCCTGGAAAGTATGATTGGGTTGTAAACTTTGACCTTAATTCACTTTATCCACACTTGATTATGCAATATAACATCTCACCAGAAACTCTGGTGGATGAAAGGCATCCCACAGCAACTGTTGATAAAATTCTGAATCAAGAAATCAGTTTTGAACTCTATAAAGATTATGCAGTATGTGCAAATGGTGCAATGTTCCGCAAAGACGTTCGTGGATTTCTTCCTGAACTAATGGAAAAAATGTATCAAGACCGAGTAATCTTCAAGAAGAAAATGATTGAAGCGAAAAAAGAATATGAGAAGACTAAGAACAAGGAACTTGTAAAAGAGATTGCTCGTTGTAATAATATTCAGATGGCAAAGAAGATTTCTTTGAACTCTGCTTATGGTGCGATTGGTAATCAGTATTTCCGTTATTACAAACTTGAAAATGCTGAAGCAATTACTTTAAGTGGTCAGGTTTCTATTCGTTGGATTGAAGGTAAAATGAATTCTTACCTCAATAAAATTCTTAAAACAGATAATGTAGATTATGTTATTGCTTCAGATACTGATTCCATTTATCTTAATATGGGTCCTTTGGTTGAAACTGTATTCAAAGGAAGAGAGAAAACTACTGAAAGCGTTGTTTCGTTCCTTGATAAGGTCGCTTCGTTGGAACTTGAAAAATATATTGAAAGTTCTTACCAAGAACTGGCGGACTATGTAAATGCATATGATCAAAAAATGCAAATGAAGCGGGAGAACATTGCAGACCGTGGAATTTGGACCGCTAAGAAACGATACATTCTTAACGTTTGGGATAGTGAGGGTGTTCGCTATGAAGAACCTAAACTGAAAATGATGGGTATTGAAGCTGTTAAATCTTCTACTCCAGCTCCTTGTCGCAAAATGATTAAGGATGCATTAAAACTTATGATGAGTGGAACAGAAGATGAAGTAATTGATTTTATTGAGAATGCTCGCAAAGAATTTAAAAACCTCCCACCAGAGCAAATTTCATTCCCTCGCTCTGCCTCTGATGTAGTTAAGTATCAGTCTTCGTCTCAAATTTATATCAAGGGAACTCCAATTCATATTCGTGGAGCACTTCTCTTTAATCATTACATTAAACAAAATAAACTTACAAATAAGTATTCACTTATCCAAAATGGGGAAAAAATTAAGTTTATCTATCTGAAGAAACCTAATAGTATTCATGAAAATATTATTTCTTTCATTCAGGAATTTCCAAAGGAACTTAATCTTGACAAATACATAGACTATGAACTACAATTTGAGAAAGCATTTCTAGAGCCACTCAAAATCATTCTTGATGCAATTGGGTGGAGCGTTGAAAAAACAGTAAACCTTGAATTATTTTTTGCCTAATGGATTTTCTTAAAGACATTGTAAAAGAAATCGGTGGTGAGTACACACAACTTGCTTCGGATATTGATGAAACTGAAAAGTATGTTGACACAGGTTCGTACATTTTTAATGCACTGGTTTCAGGTAGCATATTTGGTGGTGTATCTGGCAATAAGATTACTGCTATTGCTGGAGAGTCTTCTACTGGAAAGACTTTCTTCAGTCTCGCCGTTGTTAAGAATTTTTTGGATAATAATCCCGATGGTTATTGCCTCTACTTTGATACTGAAGCTGCTATAACTAAATCTCTTCTAGAATCCCGTGGAATTGATACTTCTCGTCTTGTGGTTGTTAATGTTGTCACTGTTGAAGAGTTTCGTGGAACGGCACTCAAAGCAGTAGATATGTACATGAAAAAACCTGAAGGAGAGCGCAATCCTTGCATGTTTGTGCTAGACTCTTTGGGAATGCTTTCTACCAGCAAAGAGATTAATGATGCATTGAATGATAAAGAAGTTCGTGATATGACTAAATCACAACTAATCAAAGGTGCATTTCGTATGCTTACCTTAAAACTAGGTCAAGCAAAAATTCCAATGATAGTAACAAATCACACTTATGATGTTATCGGAGCTTACGTACCAACTAAAGAAATGGGTGGAGGCAGCGGACTCAAATACGCAGCGTCTTCAATCATTTATCTCAGCAAAAAGAAAGAAAAGGATGGAACAGAAGTGGTCGGCAATATTATCAAAGCTAAGACTGCTAAGTCGCGTTTGAGTAAGGAGAACAAAGATGTTGAAGTCCGTCTGTATTATGATGAGCGCGGTCTTGATCGTTACTATGGTCTTTTGGAACTTGGTGAGATTGGTGGACTCTGGAAGAATGTAGCGGGTCGCTATGAGATTGATGGTAAGAAAATTTATGCTAAACAGATTCTAAAAGAACCTGAAGTATATTTCACCGAAGAAGTAATGCAACAGTTGGACGAAATCGCACGCAAGGAATTCAGTTATGGAGAAAGTTGAGTTTCTAATTCTTAGAAACCTTTTACACAATGAGCAGTTTATTAGAAAAGTAATACCTTTCATTAAATCAGAATATTTTGAAGATAGTAATCAAAAGATTGTATTTGAAGAAATTCTTTCTTTTGTTCAAGAATATAATCAACCAGCAACAAAAGAAGTTCTATGTATTGAAGTAGAAAAAAGAACAGATATAAATGAGCAATCTTTTAAGGAAATTGCACAAATCATTTCCTGTCTTGAAGATGTTCCTACAGAGTTTAATTGGTTAGTTGACACAACTGAAAAGTGGTGTCGGGATCGTGCCATTTATTTGGCACTTATGGAATCTATTCATATTGCTGATGGAAATGATGAAAAGAAGAATCGTGATAGTATTCCTTCTATTCTTTCTGATGCTCTTGCTGTAAGTTTTGATAATCATGTAGGGCCATTATCTTCAGGATTATGAACAACGCTACGAATCTTATCATAAAAAGGAGGATAAAATTGAATTTGATCTTGAATACTTTAATAAAATCACGAAAGGTGGTCTCCCTAACAAAACTCTTAACATCGCTCTTGCTGGTACGGGCGTCGGCAAGTCTCTATTCATGTGCCATGTGGCTAGCTCCGTCTTGCTCCAAGGGAGGAACGTTCTACATTACGTTGGAAATGGCAGAAGAACGCATTGCTGAAAGAATTGACGCAAACCTCCTGAATGTCCCTATTCAAGATATTGTAGACCTCCCCAAGCAAATGTTTGAGAACAAGGTCACGAATCTTGCAAAGAAAACTCAAGGAACTCTAATCATTAAAGAGTATCCAACTGCTTCTGCACATGCTGGGCACTTCAAGTCTCTCTTAAATGAACTTGCACTTAAGAAATCATTTAAACCAGATATTATTTTCATTGACTATCTGAACATTTGTTCATCTTCAAGGTATAAGGGCAATAGTAATATCAACTCTTATACCTTTGTAAAGGCAATTGCAGAAGAACTTCGTGGTCTTGCTGTAGAGTTTAATGTTCCTATTGTTAGTGCTACACAGACTACTCGTTCTGGTTATGGTTCTTCTGATGTGGAACTGACCGATACTTCTGAGAGTTTTGGTCTTCCTGCAACTGCTGACTTAATGTTTGCGTTGATTTCTACCGAAGAACTTGAAGGTCTTGGACAGATTCTTGTAAAACAACTTAAGAATCGTTATAATGATCCTACCATTCATAAAAGATTTGTGATTGGTATTGACCGTGCTAAAATGCGTCTTTATGATTGCGAACAATCTGCTCAACAAGATATCCTTGACAATGGAAAGGATGAAGAGTATGATTATGAAGAAAGAAAACCTAAAAAATCATTTGAAGGATTTAAATTCTAATATGACTCAAGTTATTGATACAAACAAATATATTGAATTCGTTCGTCAAACTACAAGTCCAGCAAGCAGTGATTTTGCTCAACTACTTGCTCGTATGACTGAACTTGAAGCAACTAATGATGCTGATGTTCCGCGTCTTCTTACTGCTGCTCTTGGTATGAGTGCTGAAGCGGGGGAGTTTACTGAGGTTGTAAAAAAAATCATCCTTCAAGGTAAACCATACAATGAAGAGAATGCCTTTCACTTGAAGCGTGAACTTGGAGATATCTGTTGGTATCTGTCTCAAGCATTTATGGCACTCGATACTAACTTCGAAGAAATTCTTAAGATGAACTATGAAAAACTGAGTGCTCGTTATCCTGAAGGAGCATTTGATGTTTATCGTTCTGAAAATCGTAAGGAGGGAGACCTGTGACTAAAGAAAAACAAGTAGCAATTAAAATGGATGCTCGTACAGCAGCAGCAGTTCGTCAAGTTTTGTTTGACGCACAAAAAGGATATACTTATGATGAAGTAAGTGTTCCTCCTCGCGTCTCTGATATTCGTGGAGTTATTCAACAACTGGATGATAATATTGCTGCCGTTCTTGGTGTTTGACCCTTCGGGGTCTTTTTTTATAAATAACTAAAAAAGTATTTGTAAAAATGGATTCTAAAATTTTTAGAGAGGCAGCTCTTGCATATCAAGCAGTTTATGATGAGGAACTCCGCCAAGAGATTAAAGAGCAGCAAGAATTTGAGAACTGGGTCAATTCTCTTATTGAAGAAGGTTATGACCTGAGTGAGTATACTTGGGAAGAGATGTATGAGGCATATTTGAGCGAAATTCCCACATCAACACAGATGGGTGGAAAACCTGCACCTGCAGCAAAACCACAAGCACCTGTAATGACTGCATTTTCTGCTGGTGGTGGTAAAGCAAAAGTTCAAAAATTAATGAAAACTGGAATGAGTGGTGTTGAGGCAAACAGAAGAGTCTCTACAACTGGTGAATATCTCCAAAAGCAAGCAGCAAAACCCCCTGCAGCAAAACCAGCAGCAAAACCAGCAGCAAAACCAGCAGCAAAACCAGCAGCAGCAAGACCAGCAGCAGCAAGACCAGCAGCAACCCCAGCAGCAAGACCAGCAGCAGCAAAACCAGCGCCAACTGCTCCTGCAACAAAACCAGCACCAACCGCTGCAGCAAAACCAGCTCCTGGAACAAAGGCAGCAGGTCCAGAATCAATCAAACCAAAAACTCCAAATCCTTTAATGCAAAAGACATTTGGATATCAAACTGGTAATGCTCCAGATCAACAAAAAGCAAAAGCTGATGCTATTGTAAAGAGTGGTGCCGTTGCAGCACTAAAACCAACCCCAGCAGCAGCCCCTGCTCCAGTAAATAAGGCAACTGGTTCCAAAAAGCCAGGAAGTATTGTTTCTGGATTTGATATGTTCGATATTGTAAAAGGATATTTGCTCGATGAAGGATATGCTGAAACTGAAGAGGCAGCAATCGCTATTATGGCAAATATGAGTGAAGAGTGGAGATCTGAAATTATTTCTGAAGCAGAAGGTTCATACGGCGAAACTCCAAAAGCATATAGTGCAGCATTAAAAACCAAGATGACTGCAAAGAGAAAGCCATTCTTAAAAGCAATGCAAAGGAGAACCAATCCTGCCAACAGAAAGGATGCTTATGGTTCTCCAAGAAAGGGTCTAACTGCCGATGATAGAGAAAGAGCAAGAGCAGGTTCTGCTCACGGTGTAGGAACTCGTGCCGACCACGATTATCCTTCAGAGGGTCCTGGTGGAATTACTAAGAATCCTAAGAAACTCCGTAAGCAAAAAGCAATGGGTGAGCACGACTGATAAATAAGTCGGAAGGTTGCTCTAACCCCTTGACTTTTCAGTTGAGGGGTTTTATAATATCTAAACACGGGGTGTTCGTATAACGGTTATTACTCTGGATTTGCATTCCAGCA
>Ga0255272_1000023_pt1 | contig 14989 bp, 14 predicted proteins | sample AtltaT_10_FD_183804 | JGI IMG/M metagenome (GOLD analysis project Ga0255272, IMG submission 183804) | Metatranscriptome of freshwater microbial communities from Altamaha River, Georgia, United States - Atl_Atlam_RepB_8h (Metagenome... | ecosystem: Environmental > Aquatic > Freshwater > River...
AACTGTGCTGCAGCTTCTCGAGCGACTTGAGTCATTTGGGCGGTTGCTGAAGCATCTTTAGGCATTGCGCCTATGCGCTCAAGGTTCCTAAGGTCAGCTGTTGATGGTTGTTGCTGAAGCACGTAGATCGCGGTCAATTGGGGTTCAATAATCGAGTTAACGACCAATGCAATCTCTTTACCAAGAATCTCCTTGCCTTCTACCGTCGCGAGCTGCTCCATGGAGCGCGAGGAAAGCACAGTAATGATTCGATCCTGGACGACAGGCAAAAACTCTTTGATCTTTCCCTCGACCTTGCCTTCTGATACTCGCAGGAACATTTCAACCTGAAGATAATGTTCGCCACCTTTAGACGGCAGGTTCACAGTGAAGGGGTCCATCTTCACAAAGGTAGGTGCCTTGTTCTCTTTTTTAAACTGCATTTGGGCTTTTAGCCGACTCTCAAGCGTTTGTTCCGCTTCTTCGGCTTCTTTCTTTTTCTTGGCGGAGTACCACATCCAACCGCCAACGCCCCCACCAATCAACACGAGTACAACCACGATAGCTATAATTAAAGGCAATTTGCTCTTTTTTACGGGGGCTTCTTCCCCCTCTGTGGCCGCGGTTACGGCTGCAGCCGTGGCTGCATTTGCTGTTGCTGCTGGATTAAGTTCTGCTTCAGCCATTTTCAGTCTCGATAAAAATTCACTTACGAAATTCAACCACCGAAATTAACTCAGCTTATGACCCGACCCGAGTCTACGCCAAGCACTCCTAGTAAAACCAAAAAACTAATGCCCAATAATTATAACGTCCTATACGTATAAGCTTAGCCCTGACTCGCTCAGCGTAGAACGCCGCATCGCAAGACCAAAATCCCTCGACTGCTCTAAGGAGCTTACCCGATCCAATCCCAAGTCTCTCGGAGGCCTTTCACGCTCTCTTGCAAACCCAAGTCCGGATTGCCCACTTTCAACCGATACTGATAACTGCATACCCGATGCAGCAAAAACGTCAACCAAACGGGAAAGTGATTGCTCGATTGAAGCTTTCGCAGCATCAGAGGAAGGATGCACCACAAGCGTTGCATGCTGACCCGCTGAATCAAGCTTCAATTCAACGCGCACGTGACCTAAATCCGGTGGCGTGAGGTCAATCGTAGCCCCTCCACCTTGTTGAGACAACAACCAATTTACGGTTGGCTCAATCATTGGCTGCGAGCTGACAATGCCTGCTACACCCTGGCTTTGACTATTTGAGGGGGCTCGAGAGTCCTGCACATAGAGTAGTGGTAGATCGCCTTCTCGCTGAAATATATCAAGCGACTTAGAAGCATCAGCATCGCCGTCATTGAGAGGCGATAAGTCAGCCCCCGAGTACAGATTGTAGGAACCCTGAGTTTTCATTTCATCAGCCTGAAGAGGGGCAGTACTGCCATCAATTTCAAGCACTTGTGCTTGCAGTATCTGCCCGTCGACTATCCGCCCAGAAAGCGCTCCCTGGATTGATTCCTGAAGATGCTGTTCAATCGCAAAATCTCGAGGAACGACTGCCACGGGATTGAGCTTGGCAAGAAACCCATCTGAAATCAACTCTTGAAGCGCGGCACGGTCACCCCTAACTGCTGCAGCAAGCCTAGCAGTTAGAAGATTTTGGTCCGCCTGAGCATTCAGCGCTGCAAACGCCTTTCGCGCAGCTTCCAACCCGAGCTGTGCTCCTACCATAGGATCATCCCCCTGCCGTCTAAGCGCGGCTACGGAGGCATCAAGTAGCGCACTAACACCGCCGAGAGCCTCTGAATCGGTTAGGTCATGCCCCACCGCAGTTGGCGTCGAAACCTGAAACGACTGCGGGCCGGCAATACTTGCCGTTACCAAGCCAACATCGGTTACCCGTTTGCCGTCGGCAACCAATTCATCTGAGGGTAGCTGGGCGCCATCACAATCTCCCTGAAAACGCCCCCCCATCAGGCCAAGAAGCAATTCAAAGGCTAGATCATTCCGCTGTTCGGCAGATTTTTCTGTACCAACGGCGGGGTTTTCCTGCTTCATCGACTGCGTTGGTGAAGACTTGATGGCAATCATAAGGTCAACAATTTAGTAATTGATAGAAGTACCGAAGAGCTCTAGAACCTTCGACAAGCCACTATCCAGCATAATTCGTGCCAACTGGGGTTTTGATCCGAGTTGGCATGTTCAGTGTCCAAGACGAGATGCAATCGCGTCTTCCGTTTCACGCGACTCACGAAGACTTAGCTCTTGCCGAAGCCTTGATTTCATTTGAAGCTCGAGCTTTTCCAGCCCATCGAGCTTAAGGCGTAGAGCGTAATACTTTTCCATGCTCTCGGCTGCTCGAAGCTTGAGCGGTTGACTTGCCTGACGCTGATCTTGGGCAGTCGACTCTAGCTTTCTAGCGAATTCAAGAAGTCTAACCAAGTCAGGTGCTCTACCACGGTCGCTCTCAAGCGCCTGCGAAAGATCTTTCCGATATTCGTTAGCAAATTGGTCTAACTGGTTCGCAGCCGCAATGGCATCGTTCAGCTGCTGCCTCTCACGTTGTGCCACGGCCGCGGCCTGTTGCTCCCTTAAGCGCGCAACTCGAAGTACCGCATCAAGCGCTTGCTTACGGAGCATCCGCCGCACCTGTCAGCATCAACAATCCAGCAATGGAATGCTCCATATCGAAGGTTTCGTCCATATTTTGCTGCAGAAAAGCTTGGATTTCTGGCCAAAGTCGTAGCGCCTCGTCAAGTCCAGGATCGCTGCCTGGAGCGTAGGCACCCATTGCAACAAGATCACGCCCACGCATATAGCGAGAAATCAACTGTTTCAGCCTCCTAGCTGCCAGCTGATGTCGACTGTCGGTAACCCTTGGCATCACGCGCGAGATCGACTTTTCAATATCAATAGCGGGATAGTGCCCTGCATCTGCCAGTTCTCGCGATAAAAAGAGGTGACCGTCGAGGATGCCACGGGCTGTGTCAGCGACCGGATCGTGTATATCGTCACCCTCTAATAGGATGGTGTAGAACGAGGTAATGGATGAATTAGGCACAGACCCATTACCAACCTTTTCGACCAACTCTGGCATTTTTGCGAATACTGAAGGTGGGTAGCCCCGGGAAACAGGGGGTTCTCCGAGTGACAGCGCTATTTCTCGCTGTGCCATGGCAAATCGCGTGAGCGAGTCGATGATGAGAACCACATGACGTCCCTTATCCCGAAAGAACGTTGCGACATCAGTGGCAAACAGTGCGCCCCGAAGTCTCGCCAAGGGACTTGCGTCGGCAGGTGCAGCGACAACGACCGAACGACGGAGAGCCTCAAAACCGAGCGTATCCTCGCAGAACTCACGCACCTCACGACCCCGTTCCCCAACGAGGCCGATCACCACAACGTCTGCGACACATCGCCTCGCGAGCATCCCAAGAAGGACCGACTTACCAACCCCAGAACCTGCGAAGATCCCAACCCTTTGTCCGCGACCGACCGTCAACATAGCGTTAATCGATCGAACCCCAGAGTCCAGTGGTTCGTTGATGGGTTGTCGATGCAATGGATTGATCGGAGTTGATCGGTAATTGTTGGGGGCTTCCGATCCAACTGGATGACCATCCAAAGCGCGCCCATAACCGTCAACGATCCGGCCCATGAGCGTGTCACCAATCGGCAATGGTGGCGCGGATTCGATAGGAACAAATCGGCCGCCAGCCAGCGCAGGTGTATTTGCTGGGTAGACAACAGCACCGGGCGCAACATTAACCGCCGGGTCGATAGGCATTAGAAATGTTGTACCGCCTGAAAATCCTACGCACTCACATTCAACCCACCCATGTCTAGAAGCAATAGCCGCTCGGTTTCCAATGGTCATAGGCAAGCCGCCAACTTCAAGCATCAGGCCAGATACGCGCTCAAGACGTCCACTACGTACGCCTCGCGGAGCGGCTCTGATTCGGGAGGACCAACCCGATAAGCGCTTGGCGGCGGACTCAGCTCGACTGCTCAAGGTCAACCGCCCCACTTGTATCGTCGGATTCTCGCGGCAATAGCCCCATTGCCATCAATACAAGCGCTCTTCTCGCCTCGGGCCCAACATCAAGCCGGCTTCCACCAACTTCTATAAATGCACCACTATGCTGTTCAGCGTCCGCCAACACGTCGACTTTGAATGGTAATCCCGCGCGCTCCAGAAACTCGTCCCAAATAATTCTCATGGCAGGCGGAACTCGGAGTAACAAATTTTCACCTGGAGACGGAAGACGCATCAAAGCTTCTTCAACCGCGCCTAAAAATGGGCCTCTATCGATATGATCTGTAAGTGAAAGTCGCTGCGCAATTGACCAGGCTAAGTCAGTGATAGGCTCGAGGATCACGTCTGGCAGATCCTTTAACTCATGAATGAAAGCCTCAAGTGCACTGGTCAACTCGGCGATCTTGGCCACATGCTCAACGTATGCCTGTTCACGTCCCTCATTTAGCCCTTGCTCAAAACCTTGAGTCAAGCCCTCAGCAACACCTCGCTCGTACCCCTCTTGGCGACCTGCATCAAAGCCCTCCCTACGAGCAGCCTCACGAATCGCTTCAATTTCCTCAACCGTCGGCCATACAATTTCGGGTTCTGGCTCCGGAATTGGAGGATCAAAACTTGGAGGGAACCAGCGCTCTGCAGCCAACCTTGTCATGCATGTGCCTCGGGATCGAATGAAGCGCTCAACTTGAATGGCCTACCTAAGGTCAAGCCAAACCTTTTTCCACATCTTCTTGTAACCATTGTTTGAATATCGCTGCGACGACACGCGGATCTTTTTGGACAAACTCCTTGGCGTAAGCTAGCAGCTCTTCGTATTCAGCCGCCTTTTCCTCCTCCTCACGCTTGCGTTTGTCCTCGAGAATCCGTCGTTCTTCCTCGAGGCGTTGGCGCTCTTCTTCTTCTTGCAAACGCCTACGTTCACGCTCCAGCTCAAGCTCAAGTCGACGTTTCTCTCGTGCGGCGGGCGACATGGCCTGCAATTCTGCTTTAACCCGTTCATCAAATTCTTCCTCGATCCGCTGCTCTTCCTCAACAACCTTAGGTGGAGGCGGAAAGAGAATTGGTCGTACCAAGAAAACGGTTACTAAGCCGAGCACAGTTGCAATAATCAAAAACTTGAAAAACTCCTTCATCACGCTTGCAAAGGTTGCCTGTTTCCAAAACGGCGGCTCATCAATAACGGGTGGAGAAAACGGAATGCTCACAACCGAAACCGAGTCCCCCCTTTGCTGGGAAAAACCCATCGCATCTCGAACAAGCGCCGTCATCTGCTGGAGCTCTTGCTGCGAATATGGTGTTTCCTTTACGTTTCCATCCGCGTCAACTGTCTTTTTGTAATTCACAATAACCGCACTAGAAACGCGCTTCACAGATGCCCGCGGTCCTCTAACCGTCTGAATCGCTCTGTCAACTTCGTAGTTAACCGTCTGCTCTTTTCTGTTTGCATTCGTCGATACCGGGCTCTGTGTACCAGGAGGTTGCGCCTGACCCTGACCCGGTTGGCCATCGACAGGCGCCTGTCCGCCTTGCGGTGGTTGATTGCTTAGCGCGCCTGGAATGCCCCCAGCGCTCGTAACCGGACCGCTCGCTTCGAGATTTTGTTGTGACCGAATACTTGCTGGGTTTTGCCCTGAGTTCGGCTTGAAGATTTCCTCGGCGCGCTCGCTTTGAGTGAAATCGACATCGACAGCTACTTGAGCCCGCACGTTGTCCCGACCAGTTACAGGCTCGAGAATTGTAACGATCCGTCTTGAAACTTGGTTTTCAACCTCACCGACATACTTAATCTGAGCAGCGTCCATTCCAGCTGCCGCACCCCTCGAAGCATTTGGAGCAAGAAGCCCCCCATCGCTGTCAACAACAGTCACCATGGATGGCGCTAGCTGAGGTATCGAAGAGGAAACAAGGTGCGTAATCGCCGTGACCTGCTGATCATCAACGACTCGCCCCGGATGTAGCGTAAGCACCACAGATGCGGTAGGTTTGGGCTGATCTCGCAAGAAGGCTGAGGTTTTAGGTATCGCGAGATGAACTCTTGCATCTCGAACTTGCGCCAGTGTCTTGATCGAACCAGATAACTCTGATTCAAGGGCTCGTTGGTAATTCACCTGCTCAACGAACTGAGACGTCCCAAGCTTTTGATTCTCAAGAAGCTCGAAGCCGACGTTACCCGCTTTGGGAAGACCTTGTCCTGCGAGTTTCAACCTTGCGTCGTAAACCTTGTCAGCCGGGACCAAGATAGCTCCACCACCCTCTGTAAATCGGTGTGGAACTTTCATTTGCTCCAATGCTGCCACGATCGCAGCACCGTCTTTGTCGTTCACATTCGAAAAAAAGTACCTTGTAGTCATCCTTGCTATCCCCGGAGGCAGCTACCAAAACAACCGTCACTGCAACGAGCAAAATCGATACGGCAAGAAGCACCTTTCGAAGCGGAGGCAGTTCACTAACGCGGCCAACGACCTCCTGCCAGCGATCAGCAAGCGTCTTAGGCCCACCTGGGCGATTCATTCGCTCGACTTTGGGCGGTGCAACCTCCTCTTGCACGATAGCATTTGGATTCACACCAATAACAGTCGCACCATTTTCAGCTTGCGCCGCAAGTCCGGGGTTGACATCGGCCATAGTTCTATAAGTCTCGTTGTAAAGTTCAACCGAATTATTCAGCAGGTTTTGCCGGGGGGCAAATTTTGCCGACCCGAAGTACAGCACGAATGTAAGTCGAGTCTGCCGTTGATGAATGCAACTTTGGTGGCAGACTAAATGAGGATGTCCCTTCTAACCGTTTTCCAAATATGCAAACCCGAAAAGTGGCCCAGAACCCTATCGATGCACCTAGCGCTCACCATACAAGTACGGGCGCACCAGGACAAGAGGGGTCGCTGAGCCTTCCTCAAATGCTATCTCCACAAAGCGCTGAGGAACTTGAGGCCGCATTTTTGCATTTCGTGGATGCAACCCGAGAGCTGGAATCCTCCCAAAAGCGCCTCTCCGACGAGATCTATCGCCTCACCGAAGATCTAGCTAAAAGCAATAAGGACCTCAAACTACAGATAGAAGCCAAGGGTCGGCTTGCTGAGGAGTTATCAGGTCTACTAGCCGCCTTGCCGACCGGCGTCATCATCGTCCAGCATGGTGTCGTTTACGCGTGCAATGAAATTTCCACGCAACTCGCTTATGAACTTCGGGTCGGTTTGCCCTGGCATTTACCTCGTCAGTGGACCGCAGTAGATGACACACATTTTAGAACAGGGCAGGATCAAGATGCCCGAGTTATACGTCCGGAGTCTCGCGATCTCCCCCTGGCGAGAGAGCTAATACTGTTGCACGATGTTACTGCAACTTTCAGAGCTAGGGAGTCGATTGAGCGCGAGGCTAAGCTGGCTGCGATGGGTCGTATGGCTGCCGAAATTGCCCATCAACTTCGCACGCCACTTGCGACCGCAACACTATACGCAGGGCATCTAGCACGAGAACAGCTCGACCCTGACAAGCGACTAATCTTTGCCAAGCAACTGGGTAGGCAACTTGTCGGCTTAGAGAGTCTAGTCTCAAGGATGATGAGTTTTCTACGGAACCAACAAACAAACCGACAAGTCATTTCGGTTGGGGAGCTCATTGAAGAGTGCCGCCAAGCCATAGGCCCGCTTTTTGCGGAAAAGAGTGTTGTTCTGAAGATTCAAGTTTCTGGTGGTGAACACTTACTCAGCGTGCAACTCGACCAGTTGAAGGGCGGTGTAATATCTTTACTAGAAAACTGCCTTGAGGTGTCTAACGCCGGTGCCGCTGTTGAACTTGAAGCCAGCGTATCGATGTCGCGACTTTATATCTACATCAGGGATGAAGGAAAAGGTATCCCTGCAGCGATACTTGACCGTCTCTTTGAACCATTCTCCACGCAAACGCCTGGAGGTACAGGCTTGGGCCTATCCATCGCGAAAGCAGCCATCGAAGCCCATCGCGGTGAACTTCAAGCGAGAAACCTTCGGGGCAGAGGCGCCGAATTTCAGGTCGTTTTACCTGTATTTGCCCCGCTCTAGCTCAACAAAACAAGGTTTGTTCATAATGCCTACGCGCACTAAACGCTCTTGCATACGCTTATGTCCCAACGCTCCAAACAAAGTGATTCTGAAGGTTAGTCGCTATACTGCACGAGAAATGTTATCTAAATTGTAAAGTGCCACATCGAATTCTGCTGATCGAAGATGACGAACCGTTGCGCGAGGCGCTTGCGGTAACGCTTTCCCTCGAGTCGATTGAATTTAAGTCATTTGGATCAGCGGAGGAAGCGATTCGTGAACTCGATGATCCCAGCTGGTGCGCTGTGGTTTCGGACATCCGCCTACCCCATAAATCGGGACTTGACCTGCTGTTTGAAGCCCGCAGTCGTCGACCAGAACTCCCAGTCGTCTTAATGACAGCCTACGCTGATGCAAAGACAGCTGTTGAAGCTCTCAAGGGAGGAGCTCGTGATTTCCTCCTGAAACCGTTTAAGCCTGACCAGTTTATTGATGTAGTTCGAAGGTATCTACCGCTCGACGATTCAAGCCAGCCGCTCGGCGCAGACGGTCCAGTCGCTGTTGATGCCATCACGAGACAACTCATTCAACGGCTTGCCAGGGTTGCTCAAACTGATGCGACCGTCCTCTTGACTGGAGAATCCGGCAGCGGCAAGGAGGTGATGGCGAGGTTTATTCATGAGCGATCTAATCGTTCGAAGTTTCCATTTGTAGCCATTAACTGCGCGGCAATTCCAGGTGCCTTGCTTGAGCCAACACTGTTCGGACATGAACGAGGCGCATTTACCGGCGCAATCAAGAGTCAACCCGGAAAGTTCGAAGTTGCCCAGGGGGGCACCATACTTCTCGATGAAATTGGGGAGATGCCGCTCGACTTGCAGGCAAAGCTCCTCCGAGTTCTACAGGAAAAACAAGTTGAACGGGTCGGGTCTCACCAGACGATCCAGCTTGACGTAAGGGTGCTTGCTGCAACGAATCAAGATCTCTCACGCAAGGTTGCAAAGAGCGAATTTCGCGAAGACTTGTTTTATCGAATCAATGTTTTCCCGCTGAAGATACCACCCCTTAGGGAGCGACGCGATGACATACTGCCGCTAGCGGAACGATTCTTATTGAGGTATCGAGCGAGTATGGGGCAACCCGAGTCCAGACTGTCAGACCGCGCGAGGAAGCAACTCTACTCACATGCTTGGCCTGGCAACGTACGTGAATTAGAAAATACGATTCAAAGGGGTTTGCTTCTTTGTGATGGCATTTGGATCGAACCGGCAGACCTTGCGATAGAGATTCCCGTACATGAGTTTGTCAGTCCGGCCGAGTTGTTACCCGCCACTCGACAACATTCGCAGGCGGTCAAGTTGCACGAACCTCAGGGCGACATTCGGAAGCTCGAGCGTGAACACATTCTTCATGTGCTAGAGCAAGTTGGAGGCAGTCGGCGAAGAGCTATTGAAATTTTAGGTATCTCTGAACGGACATTGCGCTATAAGCTCAAGCAGTGGAGAGAACAGGGATTTGAGATACCAGATTGATGCCAGCGGATTTGACTTTTTTACCGATTTCGCCGTATAAGTAATGTATGGAAATTAACGCCCTATCTTCTGACGATATTGCGGCTCGATTGCGAGACCTGACTACTCGAGCTGCCGCCCTTCAAGCCCGTGTTCAAGGCACAACCACATCGCCAGACGGGCTCAGTTCAATAAGTCGACTCGGCGGTATCAGCGATAGTGCTGCATACGCAAGTCAGCCTAAACTCGACTTTCAATCCGTGCTAAAAGACGCAATACGGGGAATTTCTGACGCACAAACAACGGCTCAAAGCAAGGCTCAAGCGTATCAGCTCGGCGATGACAAGGTGTCCTTGGAAGAAGTTATGATTTCAATGCAACGCGCAAGCCTCGCTATGCAGGGTATGGTTCAGGTTAGAAACCGTTTGGTCGAGGCGTACCGGGAAGTAATGAACATGCAGGTCTAACTGGCCTTTATTAACTCGGAAAAGGCTTCAAATCTTTTTTTCGCCATTTAGTTGATAAACCCATGCAATAACTTCGGCTACCGCCATGTAAAGTGATGGAGGTATGTAGTCGTTGAGTTCGATTTGCATCAACAGTCCTACCAATTCGGGTTCTGCGCGAAGCGGAATACCTGAAAGTTGGGCCTTGGAAAGAATCGCTTCCGCCAGCAGTCCTTCACCTTTTGCGAGTACCCGCGGTGCGACTGAATTAGATTCGTAAAGCAGTGCAACCGCTTGGTTTTTTCCAGCAGCACCCGCGCCGATATGAGACTTAGTCATTTCAGTGGGATTCTACAGAGATCTGGGTGCCTGATAGACCAACCTGCTTCAAGCGGTCATTCATCTTAGGTAGCGCCCCGAGCATCATTGAAATTGCGGGCTCTGAGCCAAAAAGCCGAATGTTTACTTGCCCCCCGAGTCCAAGTGCTCTCAACTCAATCCGACCCAATTCCGGATGTTCTAGTTGAATTTTCAGTACCGTGCCCTTCTCCATACCCCCGGGGGATTCAGCAGATGTTCCCCAAGCATCACTTCGTTCAAATCGCAGCGGGCTTCCGGGAACAATTTCACCTTGCCAAATAAGACGGCCATCCATCAAGAGCCTAAGGCCGTCCTTGACGGCCTGCTGAAGATCACCCGCGTCAAAATTCTGGGCTATTTCAGCTCCCACAGCGAGCCGAGGACTATTATCCTGGTAAGAAGGCTGAGCAGAATTCGCAGCCTCGTTGAGCAAATTTAAAAAACCCTGAGTTGTGCCGTTTGCAGCTTGGGAATAGGCGCCAGCTTCGGTCCTCGGTGTCTGATTCGCTTCGAAACGTGCAGGTGACTCACCTAAGCGCGTTGACACGCTTTCCGTGCTTACAAGGTCTCTTAGTTTTGCAGTCAGTTTAAACACGGGTGATGATTCGATATCCCTAAGAAGCTCTTCCATGCCAAGCATTGGGTCTGTTGCGAGAGGGTCCGATCGACCTGCAAGGACTGCAGGTGCCTCCCTAATCCCAGGCGCGGTCATCGCCGAGAGACGAATGAGCTTAGCGAGTTCAGGCGTCTTCGCTGACTCGATTGCCTTTTGTACATCAGGAGGTAAATTAGCTAAGAATCGCGCTAATCGCGCTGCAATCGCTTGGTCCGCGTCGGTAGCGGAGTCAACCGATTCGCCTTCAACTCGGCCGGGGTCTCTCAGCAGTTGCAAAAGCGCGAGCAGTGCATTGTTCGTTGCCTCATCACGCTGTACAGCGACGCCCCCCTCTCTCGTTTGAGGCGGCGGAACAACCTTGAGCATGACCCCAGGGTCAGCCCGGGCCGAAATACTGTCAGCAACGACCGTTGCTACTGCATCTGCTCGTTGCTGCGGCGACGATTGTGGGCTTCCCGAGCCTGTCCGAGGTGCTATAGCTGCATCCGACCCAACCGAAGGTATCTGATTCATAGCACGCTGATCGAATGAAACCCTAAGTACGAAGGTTAGAGGTCATTGCCTTGACCTGCTTCCAACTATCAGCAATCTCGCGAACCTGAGAAGCGACCAAGCTGAGTAATCGTGGGTCTGATTCAGCGCTTGCCTTGAGCAATAGCGCCATCCAGGTTGCATATTGACGTTTGCATTGCCTAGCGACCTCACCTCCCTGAGCCATGTCAAGTGACGCAACCAGTCCTTTCTCTATAAGATCAATTGCCTTGCCAATCGCTTCACCTCTGGCAGCCACGTCAGCAAGTTCAATAGCTCTGAGCGCTTCGTTAATACGCTGAATTAGCTTGTCATAGAGCAGCAGCACCAAGTCAATCGGATCGCCGGCTAAGACGGCGGTATTTTGATCGACACTCTGGTAGGCCCTAGCTGCGCGCATGATTGAGTCTTTCCCTAGGTTAAGGGCCAAGTGGGTAACGAACCCAACTACGCCGATAGACCTGCAAGGGCAGACCTTACCCCCGTCATTTGCTGATTCATACCTACTAATTTTGCATCAAGCGTTGCATATTGCTGAGTCAACGATGCCCTCTTCCTTTCGAGCCTCTCACTCATGTCGGTCTTTTGCTGATTCAGTGTCTTGACGCTTGTTCTCATCGAGTCGATAACTGAATAAACGCTTCCACTAGTTCCCTGAAATGACCGCAATACTGAACTCATTGAGGCGGTAAATCCCTTATACAGCACCGTTCCAAGAGACCCAGATAAAGCCTGACTTAAGGTGCTCTCGTTCACTGAAACCGTACCGTCACGCGCTACTTCAACCCCTATCGCGGACCAAAACAACGGATTGGTACTTGTACCCCGGCCTGAATAAGCAGTTGTCTCAAGACTTGCAATCGCCGAAGGATCCTTAAAAACAATGCCAGCATTGTACGAGGACCTAACCGCTGCTAATAGACTTAGCATGCCGTTGTTACCCGCAAGCGGCCCCGCTTCAGAGTTTTCGGTAGCGGGCTTGGTCATTTCCTGCCCTTTTTTTAGCAGGTCGGTTAAGGAGGTCGCAAAGCTCTTGACTTTCGCCGTCATGGCTGAATTGTCTTGCGCTACCGTTAATGCGTAGGACGCTGTTGAAGAAGTTCCAAGCAACTCAAAACTTACGCCGGATATGGCCTCTTTGAAGACATTTGTATCGCTTTTCACGGTGACGCCCTGGACTGTCGCTTTGGCATCAAGAGCTTGAATATCGATTCTTGACAAACCCCCGGGGATAGTCTCCTCAAGAGATAACCCAGAACCAGTGCGTGTAATCGGTGTGTCTGGCTGGGAGGGGTCGGCAGGTACAGGTGCCGCACCGCCTCCCCAAATTTCGCCGTCAACATTTGTTAGGCTAGCTGAAAAGGTCTTCCTTTCACCCGTCTCCGAGCCTGTTAGGACTAGAGCGTATGGCGCTGAGCTTACGTTTGTGTTGACAATTGATGCCCTTACCCGGGACTGCAAAACTGAATCCGCGTTGATTTGCTCAGCTAGTTGCTGGAGGGACGTAACTTCCTCTCCGAGCTTGAAGGTCCTCATTGAGACTGCGGTGTCTCCTTCATCAACGCCTTCCCAATCTCCCGTTAGTTGGATCCTAAACTCCTTCGATCCCATTAAGTCTTCAGTGAATTTTTCCCCATCGTCCTTGCTGCGAAATCCGGTAAACGTCGTGTTCTGTGCAGTCGCCAATTGCTGCGCCCTCACTACGAGCTTACCAATTGAAGCGTCTGCAGAAGAGGAAATTGAAGCTTTTACAACAGTTTCATCAGAACTCCTGACCATCTTAGAAGGCATTACGCTTGCGTCTTGAATTGCACTCAGTGAAGCGTAAAGCGAGTCCACCTTCGACTTGATGTCTCCGAACGCCGAGATTGAAACGTTCACGCCTTGGATTCTGGCGTTCAGCGACTGGAGTGGTCGCTGTTCAATTTGCATCAACTGCGACACGATCGATTTAACGTCAATCATCGAGCCATTTCCCATAATCGAAGACGTTGCCATAGTTCTCCCAAACTTCACACGTGCTTGTTAAGGGTAACGGCTAGAACTCGGAAACAAATTAGCTCATTTAAAAAGAAAGAAGGCCTTGGTCTTACCTGGCCAAGGCCCATCCGAGACTTTTATCAATTAAGGAGCTTACTGCTGCCGCAACAGTCCAAGAACGACATTAGGCATCGCATTCGCTTGAGCCAACATCGCAGTCGCCGCCTGCTGAAGTATCTGGACCCTCGTGAGATTTGCCGTTTCCACCCCGTAATCCGTGTCCTGAACTCGACTTAGAGCGGCTGTCAGGTTTTCCGTTTGCGAAGACAAGTTCCTAACGTTAGCCTCTAAACGGCTATAGAACGCTCCAAAGTAGGATCTGTGTGCGTTGATCTGGTTAATTGACAAATCAATCAAATCGTTGAGTGAAAGCTTATCTGCGGTCGTCTTGTGGCCCGCTTTATCGAGAACCTCCTGATTCGGGGCTGAGGGACGACCGGCAAATTGAGGGTCACCACCAGACTTGAGGGAAAATTCTGATTTTGAGAAAACGTCATAACCCATGCCCGTAAGAACAGCGCCGCCTTGATCCGAGGTATCCGCAAGAAATGCAATGCGCGTATAAAGCGCATTGAGAGCGCCAACCGCAAGCGTTCCTCCAACATAGCCGCGATCGTTTCCAGTTTTATCAACCATTTCGGTGTATGTGGCCCACATGGCAGGCTGTTCAATTGTCATGAAATCGTCACTACCAGGACCAGTCATAAATTCCCAAGGCCCACTTTGCCCCGCTCCAGGTAGTGGCGTTCCCTCAATTGCCTTTACGACGCCGTCTTCCTGCTCAGCAACCCGAAATGTGCCAAGTAAATTATTTCCGTTGAAAGTCGTACGACCAGCCACATTTCCTAGTTCCTGCATTAGCTGCAGCATTTCCTGGACAAGAAAGAAGTACTGATCTTTGGACATCGAGTCGTTTGAACCCTGAGTGACGAGTTCCTTCATCCTTTGCAACATCCCGGACCCTTCCATTAGGGCCCCTTCAGCGGTTTGCATCATCGAGATTGCATCGTTCACAACTCGGTGCGCGGTTCCCATGGTCTTGATTTGTGACCCAATAACGCTAGCTACGGCCATACCCGAAGCATCATCTTTAGCTCTGTTGATGCGCAAACCTGACGACAAACGCTCTACCGAGGTGGACAACTGGGTTTGTGCGCCTGCCAAATTTCTCTGCGCGATGAGCGAAGCAATATTTGTATTTAGCACTGAAGCGGGGATAGCCATCTCTAACTCCTTGAATTCTCAAACAAAAACAAAACTTTGAAAGACACGCAAATGAGCCTATTCAACACTTGTTAAACAAAAATTCGCAACCAACACTAAACATATCTCTCCGTCTAACCGTTATCCAGTACAGGGGGCAATCGCCCAAACAGTCAAAACGTTTAACTCACTGGAGAAATTCATGGCATCCGTACTCATGACTAACATGGCGTCGATTTCCGCTCAGCGCTACCT
>Ga0255272_1000032_pt1 | contig 14210 bp, 1 predicted proteins | sample AtltaT_10_FD_183804 | JGI IMG/M metagenome (GOLD analysis project Ga0255272, IMG submission 183804) | Metatranscriptome of freshwater microbial communities from Altamaha River, Georgia, United States - Atl_Atlam_RepB_8h (Metagenome... | ecosystem: Environmental > Aquatic > Freshwater > River...
CTTGCGGTTAGCAAGGACTAAATTAGCCCAAACCAAACGTTTTTTGTCCTGTTCTGACTGATTAATCAGAATATATCTCAAAGACTTTTGTTTTGTTAAGAGTAAACATCAACTTGGCATTCGGCCATATTTTATATCGGATTTTCTTAATTACTACATAAACAAACTTATTTTACTAACACAGTATATTTTTTACGCTCAGTGGAATTTATACGGCTCTATCAGAGTTATCAAACCATTATTTCTTGGATGAAAAATGCATTTATTTTCCTCTTACTATTAATTGGGTTCAAGGCCACTTCGCAGACATGTCAGGTGAGCTTCACGAATCCGACGTACAATGCGGGGACCGGAAAATTCCGTGCGACGCTGACCATAGCGTCAACGAGCGGAAACAATGCCTGGGAACTGGGAAACATGAACCTCAGGTTTAACTATCCTGTAAACACCTTGTCGACTCCCACAATTGCCGTCAACCACCTTGCTGCGTCAGGCTTCAGTTATGGGAATCCTACCACAACAGGCTCAAACACTTCTACGGGTGTAATGAGCTATAATATCACATTGCCATCGGGCACTGCAGGTAAGCCAATTCCCAGCAGTGGATTCGATATGCTCACCATAGAATGGAACGTAACTAGTGTTGCGGGCTTGAGCAGTTCAACCAATAAGCTAGAGTGGAGAGCAGGCACGGGGTATGCCAATCCTCGACTTGCGCTAGTAACCTCCACACAGACTACCGGTTGCCCGGCTGGATGTGGATTCAACTTCCCACCGACGACTTTGCCGGCGTCCAGTGCATTGATTTTGTCGCCGTTGATTCAGGCGTCCAACCCACTATCGGTGACAATTTCCAAAACGGATCAGACAAGTTGTGCAGCTCCAAATGGCTCTGCGACGGCAGTGCCAGCCAACGGCACCACTCCGTATACTTACCTGTGGAGCAATGGGGCTACAACCCCGACAATTTCAAACCTTTCGGCGGGCACCTATTCAGTAACCGTTACTGACAATGCTGCTGCAACAGCTACAGCTAGTACAAGTATCGCAGGACCTGCAGCTGTGAGTGGGACGGCATCATCTGTGACCGCTCCATCTTGTTCGGGCGGTTTGAACGGAAGCGTTGTTATTACACCTGCCGGAGGATCAGCACCTTACTCGATTGCACCTGCACAAACAGGACTTGCTGCAGGTTCCTATCAGTTTACGATAACAGATTCAAACGGATGTACCGGAACGGTGTCCGTAAATATACCAAATCCAACTCCGGTAACGGCCACAGTAACCTCCCAAAGCAATGTTTCTTGTTTTGGAAGCCCGAACGGCTCTGTAACAATATCTGCGTCTGGCGGTACGGCACCATATTCAGTAGCGCCCGCACAGACCGGACTTGCGGCTGGTTCCTACACGTTTACAGTTACGGATTCAAAAGGTTGTACCACTACGGTCTCAGCGACGATAACGCAGCCAAATCAATTGACAGCTTCGGTTACCGCTCAGTCCAACGCAAGCTGCTTCGGAAGTCTGAACGGGTCTGTAACCGTTACAGCTACAGGCGGAACAGCACCTTATTCTGTTGCGCCTGCACAGACTGGACTCGCCGCCGGCGCTTACACCTTTACGGTGACAGATTCCAAAGGTTGTACGACTACTGTTTCTGCGACCATTACCCAGCCGACGCAAGTTTCTGCAACCATCAGCTCAAAGAACGATGCAACGTGTTTCGGTAGTCTGAATGGTAGTGTGAGCATAAGCTCTTCAGGAGGAACCGCTCCATATAGCATTGCCCCTGCTCAGACAGGTCTGGGTGCTGGTGCATACACCTTTACCATTACGGACTCCAATGGCTGTACTGCTACAGTCACGGCTATTATTTCCCAGCCAGCTGCCTTATCTGCATCAATTACAGGTCAGACGGACGCTAACTGTGGCCAACCTGTTGGTTCGGTCTCAATCGGTGTTTCCGGCGGTACTGCACCATATGCTATCACACCTGTGCAAACAGGTCTTGCAGCAGGCCCATATACGTTTACGGTTACAGATGCCAATGGGTGTACGACAACTGTAAATGCAGTAATCAACTCGACTACTGGTTTGCAGGTTTCTGCAACTGCTCAAAACACTTCTTGTTTTGGAGGGTCTGACGGTTCCGTGTCAGTAAATGTGTCTGGTGGAACAGCGCCATACAATGTGGTGCCGTCCCAGACTGGACTCAGTGCCGGAACCTACACTTTCACAGTGACTGATGCTACCGGTTGTTCTGCTATTGCATCTGCGACCGTCGGACAGCCATCGGCGATTTCGGCTGCTGTAATTGGTCAAAGTAATGTGACTTGTTTCGGAGGCCTGAACGGGTCTGTAACCGTTGCAGCTACAGGTGGAACAGCACCTTATTCTGTAGCGCCTGCCCAGACTGGACTTGCCGCCGGCTCTTACACCTTTACGGTGACAGATGCAAATGGTTGTTCTACTACTGTTTCAGCGACCATTACCCAGCCGACGCAAGTTTCTGCAACCATCAGTTCAAAGAACGATGCAACGTGTTTCGGTAGTCTGAATGGTAGTGTGAGCATAAGCACTTCAGGAGGAACAGCACCATATAGCATTTCTCCGGCTCAAACGGGCTTGGGTGCGGGCAATTACACTTTTGTAATTACTGATGCCAATGGTTGCAGTACAACTGTAAATGCCACAATAACTCAACCCTCTGCGCTTTCTGCTACGTTAACGGGACAAACCGATGCGAACTGTGGTCAGCCGACAGGTTCTGTCACAATTGGTGTCTCAGGAGGTACTGCGCCGTACTTCATTTCGCCGGCTCAAACGGGTCTTGCAGCGGGATCGTACACATTCACTGTAACTGACGCAAATGGTTGTACAACAACTGTCAATGCAATAGTGTTCTCTGCTGCTGGTCTACAGGCTTCCGCAACTGCTCAAAACACTTCTTGTTTTGGAGGGTCTGATGGTTCTGTTTCTGTTAATGTATCTGGTGGCACTGCGCCATACTCTGTGGCTCCTGCCCAGACCGGTCTTAGTGCCGGAAGTTATACTTTCACTGTTACTGATGCTGCAGGTTGTTCAGTAACCACATCTGCTATAGTAGGTCAGCCAACTGCGTTAACAGCTGATCTTGCGGGTCAATCTAATGCGACTTGTTATGGCAGTCTGAATGGTAGTGTTACCATCACTGCTGCCGGAGGTACTGCTCCATACAGCATTTCTCCGTCTCAAACGGGCTTGGGTGCAGGCAATTATACCTTCACAGTTACAGATGCCAACGGCTGTAGTACTACTATCTCTGCTACAATTACACAGCCTTCTGCAGTTGCAGCCACCATAACTGCACAAACAAACGTGACTTGTTTTGGTGGACTGAACGGCAGCGTTAGCATCAGTACCTCAGGTGGAAATGCTCCATATAGCATTTCTCCGTCTCAAACGGGCTTGAGTGCAGGTAGTTATACCTTCACCGTAACTGATGCGAATGGTTGTAATACTGTGGTATCTGCTACAATTACCCAACCGGACGCTATCTCTGCATCAGTAGCCTCTCAGACACCGGTGAATTGTGCCGGAGGCTCTGACGGCTCCGTTACCATGTCGGTGTCCGGTGGAACAGCACCATACGTTTTGACATCAGCTGCAGGTACTGTAAATGGTAATACTGTTTCTGGATTAGCTGCCGGACAATATACTTTTACAATTACAGACTCAAATGGATGTAGTACAACATCTACTGTTGGTGTATCCTCAAATCAGGTTGTTATTAATGCAGATGCTGGTCCTGATGTCACGCTTAATTGCCAGACGACCAGTGCAACATTAACAGCAACAGGTGGTGTTTCTTATGAGTGGAGCAATGGAGCTACTGCTGCAAGTATTACTGTTAGTCCTACAATGACGACAACATATACAGTGACTGTCACAGGTGCAACAGGTTGTACCGGAACAGACAACGTAACTGTCACTGTGGACACAGGAATCTCTGCGAATGCCGGTCCAGATGTAACGCTTAACTGTCTGACTACCAGCGCGACAATTACCGCAACTGGGACTGGAACCTTTTTGTGGAGCACCGGTGCCACAACAGCATCTATAACTATTTCACCTTCCGCAACTACCACATATACAGTTACCGTAACTGGTGGAAATGGCTGTATCGCATCTGATGATGTTGTTGTAACAGTTGACAATGCAGCTCCAAACGGATCTGCTGGTCCCGATGGTGTTATCAACTGTGTGATATCTTCGGCGACCCTGACAGCGACAGGTGGGGCATCCTACTTGTGGAATAATGGTTCTGCTACAGCAAGCATATCAGTAACACCTTCTGCCACAACCGATTATTCGGTTACCATAACAGGTTCAAATGGATGTACGGTTTCTGATGTTGCCACTGTTGTGGTAGACAAGACGCCACCAAATGCGAATGCCGGCCCGGATGTTGTAGTAACTTCATCCAACCCAACAACTACTTTGGTAGCGTCAGGTGGGGTGTCTTATGTTTGGAGTAATGGTGTTACCACTGCATCCAACACAGTTTCACCTACGCAAACAACAAGCTATGCAGTTACCGTAACAGGTGCGAACGGCTGTAAAGCAACCGACATTGTTTTGGTTACAGTTGAACGAAAAGTAAATCTTTCGTTTGGTAACCCACAGATTATCGGAAACAAATTCAGATTTACAGTTAGATTGAGTTCTACCGATCCGTTTGGAATCGGTTCTTCCAACTTCCGCTTTAATTATAATCAAAATGCATTGTCTGGGTTGACTTTGGTATCTGATGTATTCCCATCACCTGATTTCGGTACTACAACGCTTACAGGTACCAGTCAGACAACCGGCATCGCCAGTGTGAATACGGCCTATACAGGCCCGGTTAATTCTGGTTTGGTGATGATAACTGGCGCCGGCGTCGATGTGGTTACCTTGGAATTTACCATTACCAATCCGCTTGCCACTTCCAACCTAGTTTGGCGTACATCAACAACACCAAAGACCGCAATCGTTGATGACGATAAGATTTCAAGTATAACAATCGATCAAGTTTCTAACTTGAATTACCCGCTATCACCTGTTAGCATCTCATCTTTGACAACTACCAATGTAACATGTTTCGGTGGTAGCAACGGTACAGCGCAGGTTACTGCAGTTGGAGGTCTTCAACCTTATTCCTATTTGTGGAATAATGGTGCAACTTCTGCATCCGTAAGTAACCTTTCAGCAGGCGTTTACAGTGTAACTGTGACGGATGCTGTTCCTACTACTGCTGTCCAAAGTGTGATCATCTCGCAGCCATCTGAAATAGTTGCATCCAGCAATATCAATAACGTAACATGCTTTGGTGCTCTTAACGGTAGCGTTGTATTCGACGTAAGTGGTGGAGTAGGCCCTTATTCCATTGCACCTGCACAAACGGGTCTTGCAGCGGGCAACTACACATTTACCATCACAGACGCAAGTAACTGTACCAAGACGGTACCTGTTACCATCACACAACCATCAGCATTGACTGCTACAGTGACCAGCACAACCGAGGCATCTTGTTTTGGGGCACTCAATGGTAGTGTAGTCATCACGCCTTCGGGCGGAACTGCGCCATATAGCATTGCTCCAACTCAGAATGGACTAGGCGCTGGAACTTATACATTCACTGTAACAGATGCAAATAATTGTGTCACTACTGTTGGCGCAACCATACAGCAACCTGCTGCTTTGACTGCTACTTTTACAACCAAGAATGTTACTTGTAAAGGTGGAAATGATGGTGCAGTGACTTTCACTCCAACTGGAGGTACCGCACCCTATTCAGTGTCACCTAGCACTACTGGTTTGGTTGCTGGGGATTACACTTTTGTCATAACTGATTCCAAAGGCTGTACTGTAACATATTCAGCTTCAGTATTGGATGGCTACCAAGCAACTGTTGATGCAGGGGCAGATGTGACTGTCGATTGTACTAATCCGAGTGCAGTTTTGAGCACAAGCTCTATTGGAAGTTATATGTGGAGCAATGGAGATACGGCTGCAAGCACGTCAGTCAGCCCAACAATAACTACAATTTATACGCTATCATTTACTGACATCAATGGATGTAAAGCTACAGACGACGTGAAAGTTACAGTCGACAATGCTGCTCCAAATGCTGGCGCTGGTGCTGACGTAACAGTTACCTGTACAAATCCTTCTACTGTATTGACCGGTACAGGTGGTGTATCTTACATCTGGAACAACGGAACCCTACAGGGTGGAACTGTAAGTCCAACTATAACAACTATTTATACAGTTACCGTTACAGGAGCAAATGGATGTACTGCGACGGCTAGTAAGAAAGTTACTGCAAATAAAGGTGCACCGACTGCGAATGCTGGTGCTGATGTAACAGTAAATTGTACCAGTCCTTCTACCATACTCTCTGCCACAGGGGGTGTCTCTTATGCATGGAGCAATGGAGCGACTCAGGGGGGCTCAGTTTCACCTGCTGTGACCACCACTTACTCTGTAACAGTGACGGGTTCAAACGGATGTACCGCAGTTGACGACAAGCTGGTGGTAGCTGACAAAGTTACCATAGCCAATGCAGGTCCGGATGTGACAACAAACTGTACAAATCCTACTGCGACCCTTACAGCTACCGGTGGAGCAACATATGTATGGAGCTCGGGATCTCTTTCCGCCAGTATAACTGTAAATCCTTTGACTACCACGACTTATTCAGTAACCGCTACCGGTACAAATGGTTGTAAGGGTACTGATGATGTTGTAGTAACAGTAGACAAAGCTACACCAAATGGATCTGCTGGTCCTAATGGTTTGATTAATTGTAATTTCTCCTCAGCTACATTGACTGCATCAGGTGGTGTATCTTACCTGTGGAGTAATGGCGCTACTACTGCAAGCATTACGGCAAGTCCGACAGTTACTACCAACTATACTGTAATTGTTACAGGTGCCAATACTTGTACCACATCAGCGATTGCTTCTATTATTGTTGATAAGACTCCTCCTACAGCGAGTGCAGGTCCGGATTTGACATTCAATGCTGCCAATCCGACCGTTACACTAGTAGCGTCCGGCGGTGTTGCTTACTTGTGGAGTAATGGAGTAACAACTGCGTCCAATACCATAACGCCAACGCAAGCTGCGACATACATCGTTACCGTTACAGGTGCCAACGGTTGTACAGGATCAGCAAGTGCATTGGTAAGTTTTGGAAGAACGGTTAACCTTGCATTTGTAAAGCCGCAAATCAATGGCAACAAATTTAGGGTTACGCTCAGATTGTCTGCCCCTGAAACGTTTGGAATCGGATCGTCGAATTTCCGTTTCAATTACAATAATGCTGCACTTTCTGGACTAACGGTAATCTCAGATATTTTCCCATCGCCTGCGTTTGGAAATACTACCCTTACAGGAACATCACAGAGCACGGGTATTGCCAGCGTGAACACCGCTTATACCGGTGCAGCTGATGCCAATCTAGTGACGATCACACCTGCAGGTGTAGATGTTGCGGTACTAGAATTTAACATCACAAATCCCGCTTTGAGTAGTAATTTGATCTGGAGAAATACCACTACACCAAAGACTACAATTGTTGATGACGACAAATTGTCTAATTTGGTAGTTGATCAATTGCTTAATTTGAACTTTCCTTTGACTCCATTCCAGATTACATCTTTAAACAAGACGAATAATTTGTGTGCAGGTGCACTAAATGGTACCGCTCAGGTTGCAGTACAATATGGTTTGCAACCTTACAGCTACCTTTGGAGCAACGGTGCTACCACTGCTTCGATCACGGGATTGGCATCTGGAGTCTATACGATTTCAATCACAGATGCGTCGCCAAATACAATTTCGCAGAGTGTGACAATTACTGAGCCCGCTCCTTTGGCAGCATCGCCAATTCAAAACAATGTAACTTGTAACGGAGGTAACGATGGTAGTGTAAATATTCTGGTATCTGGTGGAGTTGCACCATACGATATTGCGCCTTCTCAAACCGGACTTTCTGCAGGAAACTATACATTTACTGTTACGGATGCCAATGGTTGTAAAATATCATTGACGGCAACTATCACAGAGCCGGCGGCCTTGAGCGCTACAATCACACCAAAAAATGTGACTTGTTTTGGGGGCAACAATGGTAGTGTAAACATTTCGGTTAGCGGAGGGGTAGCTCCATACAGCATTTCCCCTGCCCAGTCAGGCCTGACTGCAGGTAACTATACATTTACAGTAACGGATACCAATGGTTGTTTTACAACGGTTTCTACATCAATTTCACAGCCAGACCAATTGGGCGCATCTGTAGAGGCAACCTTTGATGTGACTTGCTTTGGTGGTCAGAATGGTAGTGTGGTCATTAACACTACTGGAGGAACAGCGCCTTATTCAATTGCGCCTGCGCAAACAGGTTTAAGCGCAGGTTCATATACCTTCACGGTAACAGATGCGAATGGATGTTCAACAAGTGTATTTGCTGCGATTTCACAGCCATCTCAATTGGCTGCTACAGTAGAATCGAGTGTCAATGTAACTTGTTTTGGTGGTCAGAATGGTAGTGTGGTCATTAACACTACAGGAGGAACAGCACCATATTCAATTGAGCCTGCGCAAACAGGTTTAAGCGCTGGATCATATACATTCACGGTAACAGATGCGAAAGGTTGTACTACTACCGTGTCCGCTGTTATTTCTCAGCCGGCTGCTTTGGCGGCTTCAGTTACTTCAAAGGTCAATGCCACTTGCTACGGCAGTTTGAATGGTAGTGTAAGCATCACCGCCACAGGAGGAACAATGCCGTACTCCATCGCACCTGCACAGTCAGGTCTTGGTGCAGGAAACTATGACTTTACTGTAACAGATTTTAACGGTTGCTATACGATAGTATCTGCTTCTATCTCTCAACCTCTCCCGCTGGTTGCTGATGTGACTTCAATTGTCAATGTGACTTGTTTTGGCAGCTTGAATGGTAGTGTAAGTATTAGTGCTACGGGTGGAACAGCTCCATATAGTATCTGGCCTGCTCAGACAGGTCTCGGTGCTGGTTCATACACTTTCACCATCACTGATGCAAATGGTTGTACAACGACAACAGATGCGACAATTACTCAACCTGATGCACTTTCAGCAACATTCACGCAAGTTAATGTAAATTGTGTGGGTGAGAGCAATGGAAGTGTTGATTTCAATGTAACAGGTGGAACAGCACCTTATTCAGTCAGTCCTGCACAAAGTGGTTTGTCTGCAGGTAATTACACTTTCACAATCACTGATAGCAAAGGTTGTTTCATCACCAAAACAGTGACTATTCTCGACGGCTTTAGCAACTCTGTGAATGCAGGTTCTGATGTAACCGTTAACTGTTTCAATCCAAGTGCTACACTAACCGCTACCGGTGGTTCAGGAACCTTCCTTTGGAGTACAGGTGAGACTACTGCAAGTATCTCTGTATCTCCGGTTGTGACTACGACTTACTCTGTCACCATAAGTACTTCAAGTGGCTGTACAGCTTCTGATGAAGTTGTGGTCACAGCAGACAAAACAGCGCCATTCGCCAATGCAGGCGCTGATGTAACTACAAACTGTATTAATCCTAGCGCGACATTGACTGCTACAGGTCAAGGTGCTTACGCGTGGAGTAACGGTGAGAACACCGCCAGTATTTCTGTAAATCCTGGCACTAGCACTATCTACACTTTGACCGTAACAGCTGCAAATGGTTGTCAGTCTACAGATGATGTAGAAGTAACTGTTGACAAAGCTTCACCTCTGGCTAATGCCGGTCCGGATGTTACCATTAATTGTACAAATCCAACTGCAGTACTGACTGCTACGGGTGGCATATCTTATGCATGGAGCACTGGTGCCAATACAGCTGGAATCACGGTAGCCCCGGCAGTCAACACCACATTCGTTGTGACGGTAACCGGAGCAAACGGTTGTAAATCCAGTGATGACGTGGTGGTATCCGTGGACAAAGCAGCGCCTACTGCAAACGCAGGTCTTGACGTGACAATCGCTTACGGTGGAAGTGCAAATCTTACTGCAACAGGTGGTGTTTCCTACATGTGGAGTAACGGCACGGCTTCGGCAACGACCACTGTTTCTCCGGTAAATCGTACAATTTATAGCGTTACCGTTACCGGAGCAAATGGATGTACTGCCAAGGATGATGTAGTGGTAGCTGTTGAAAAGAAGTACAGCTTATCTTTTGTAAATACTTCGATTGTGGGCAACAAGTTTAGATTCACTATTAGGATGAGCACCAATACGCCTTTCTGTATTGGTAGCAACAATCTTCGCTTTAACTTTAACAAGGCTGCTCTAAACAATCTGACCATCGTGTCTGATGCTTATCCTCATCCAGCATTTGGTGCCTTGACCACACTTGGAACAAGCTACACTTCTGGTATCGCAAGTATCAATGCAGCATATACCGGTGCAGCTTCAGCATGTATGGTGCCAATCACTGCAGCCGGTACTGATCTGGTGACTTGTGAATTTACTATTCTTAATCCAGCACTTAGCACGCAATTTGTTTGGAGAAGTACGACTAATCCTGCAATATCAGTTGTTGCTGATGATAAGTTGACTGTTTGTTTGCCAGATGTACTCACAGGTTTGAACGCACCGCTGACACCAATGACGCTGACAGGCACTACCAAACAGGATGTATTCTGTTACGGTTCTGCATCGGGTTCTGCTTCAGTTTCGGTAAGTGGTGGTTTGCTTCCATATTCTTATTTGTGGAGTAATGGTGCCACTACTCAAAGCATCAGTAATGTTGTTGCCGGAACCTATGGTGTGACGGTTAACGATGCCTTTGGATACTCTGTAAACACAAGTGTGACCATTAATACCCCTGCAGCATCTGTATTTGCTACTTTCACACAGACCAATGTAACATGTAATGGTGGTAACAATGGTAGTGTTTCCATCACTGCCACCGGAGGTACAACACCATATACAATTACTCCTGCTCAAACGGGATTGACTGCAGGCACATATACTTTCACAGTTACAGATGCTTCAGGTTGTACAACCAGTGTAACTGCTACAATTACGCAGCCTTCTGCTATTTCAGCTTCTCTTACACAAACAAATGTGACCTGTAATGGAGGCGACAACGGAAGTGTTTCAATTACCGCTACTGGTGGTGTGGCCCCTTATTCTATTGCTCCTGCGCAGACAGGTCTTACTGCAGGATCATATACCTTTACGGTGACTGATGCAAGTGGTTGTACAGCGACTGTAACTGCTACAATTACGCAGCCTACTGCTATCCTAGCTTCACTTACTAAAATAGATGTAAGTTGCCATGGTGCCAATAATGGTAGTGTTGACCTCACTGCAACAGGTGGTGTGCCTCCTTACACATTTGCACCTACACAGACAGGATTAAGTGCCGGTTCGTATACCTTCACTGTTACCGATGCTGCTGGTTGTACTGCTACAGTATCTACTACAATTACACAGCCTGCGGTATTGACAGCAAACCTTACACAGACAAATGTTTCTTGTAATGGAGGTGACAACGGTAGTGTAGTCGTTACTCCAGTTGGAGGTACTGCTCCTTATTCTATTTTACCGTCTCAGAGTGGTTTAGCTGCAGGTTCATATACCTTTACGGTTACTGATGCCAATGGTTGTTCAACAACAGTTTCTGCAACCATTACTCAACCTTCAGAATTAACGAGTAGCGCAGTCAAAACAGATGTCCTTTGTTACGAGGGAACAACAGGTGCTGTAGATTTGTCTGTAAGCGGTGGTGTTTCACCTTATTCATACAATTGGAATACAGGAGCAAATACGCAAGATCTTAATGGTATTGCGGGTGGTCTTTATTCAGTAACTGTTACAGATGCAAACGGTTGTTCAACCAGCAATTACGTTCAGGTTAATACTCCTGCCGCACCTTTTACAACTGATGCCGGTGCAGATGTGACTATCAATTGTTCACGTCCTTCGACTGTATTGAACGCAGTTGGTGGTGATTCATTTGTATGGAGTAATGGCGCTGTTCAAGGAGGTTCTGTTTCCCCAACTGTTACCACAACCTATACGGTTACAGCAACAATTTTTGGACAATGTACAGCTACTGATCAAGTCACAGTTTATGCTGATTTTGTAAAACCGATTGCTGATGCTGGTGCGGATCAGACATTGGACTGTTCTCCTAGTTATACATTAACGGCCACAGGAGATGGTACTTATTTGTGGAACACCGGAGCTACAACTGCAACGATTACTGTAGATCCTATTTCGACAACGACATATTCTGTAACCGTTACAGCATCTAATGGTTGTACCGATTCCGATTCTGTATCGTTGATTGATAATACAGCTCCTGTATTTGCAACTACATTCCCAGCGGACCTGACCGTAAATTGCCATGATGTGAACTCTTTGCCAAACTTGGATGATATAGTCATTGATATCGTTGACGATTGTAATGTTTATGTTTCAGGCAATGAGTCATCTACCAGAACAATTACTGGCTGTAGTTCTACATCATATTTGATAAGACGTACATGGACAGCTTATGATGCAAGTGGAAACTCTTCTGTAAAAACACAGACCATTACGGTAATTGATGAAGTTGCACCTACATTTACAAGCTTCCCTCCTGCGAGCGGAGGTAACTACTCCAACGAAACAACACCTCGTCCTGCTGTTTTGACTGCAATAGACAATTGTAGCGCAGTTACAATAGTGCTTGATTCCATTGTAGTTAAGAATCCACTTACCGGTTGTCAAAGTTACAACAACACAGTAACCCGCAGGTGGACTGCCTACGATGCTTGTGGTAATAGTACGCAGGTTACACAGACTTTCAATACTTCTGGTTTGATTCTATTGACTTGTCCAGCTGATAAGACATTGAGCACAAATTCAGACGGATCAAACAATTACAACTGTTCAACGCTTATTTTGGCTTCAAATAATTTAAAACCGAACTTTGCTGACCTTTGTGATATTTCGAATGTATTGAAGTTTAGCGTTGGTGGTGCCACTATCCTTAATGGTAATGGATCCATCAATGGTAACAGCTTAAACAGAGGTGTAAATAATGTTACCTATACTATTGCAAGTGTTTCAGGAAATCAATCTTGTTCATTTAAAGTAACAGTTGTGGACACTGAGCTACCGAAGTTTGGTACGCCAACTACAGTTGTACTAGATGCTTGTGCATTCCCTGCTTCATTGCCTACTAGTGCTAATCCGGTGCCAACGGATAACTGTTCTACGCCAACACTTTCAGTCTTAAGTGATGTTACTGCAGATTTGTCGTCAACTTGTTCAGGAAGTCCTGCAGCAAGTAAGTACACAAGGTCGTTAACCCGTACCTGGATGGCTACAGATGCTAGTGGCAACACGGCGACTGTTGTACAGAAGTTTTTCCTTCGTGATATGATGGCACCAACAGCCAGCTGTAAAACAGGTGTAATCATTAACATTTCTTCTGCAAACATTTCCGTGCCAGCTTCTACGTTTAACAATGTCAGTTCAGATAACTGTACACCGTCTTCAGCACTTCAGTTTTTTGCTTGTAGAGGGGCAGGTTGTACATCTTTCACTTCAACGGTAACTTTCAGTCCTTCGTTGATTCCAAGCGGAGCAACTCAGGTGGTTATTCCAGTTTCGTTGAGAGTAGTAGATGCCTGTGGTAATGCAAGTGTATGTACCGTGAATATGACGCTGAGAAAATCAACCAGCAAGCTTGAAAATACAAGCAACGCTGGTAATAATCTTGCAGCTACGCAGGATAATGAGAAGAGCAATTCAGCGGTTTCTGCATCCGTACCATCGGGCGTGGTAGCAGCACATGGTGAAATGAAGTGCTTCCCTAATCCATTTAGTGATGATTTGAACATTCAATACAATCTTACAAATGACGAGTCAGAAGTTGTCATGAAGGTTTATGACAATCAAGGTAAGGTTGTAAAAGTTATGGAAATGTCATCTCAGTTCAAGGGATACTATTCTGTTCGTTGGAACCTATCTGATCTTGATTCAGGCATGTACCATGTTTGTCTCGAGTTGGGTGGTAAGTGTACCAAAGTGGAAAGAGTTGTACTATTGAAATAGTGAACAACCTAATTTAGAAAGTTAATAGCTGCGTCGTATTTCGACGCAGCTATTTTTTTTGTGGTGGAGTGAGATAGTAAGAAAGAGCACGAAGCAAGAAGATTGAA
>Ga0255272_1000035_pt1 | contig 13906 bp, 9 predicted proteins | sample AtltaT_10_FD_183804 | JGI IMG/M metagenome (GOLD analysis project Ga0255272, IMG submission 183804) | Metatranscriptome of freshwater microbial communities from Altamaha River, Georgia, United States - Atl_Atlam_RepB_8h (Metagenome... | ecosystem: Environmental > Aquatic > Freshwater > River...
CCAGGATTGTTGGCCATTTCTTCGCGAATAACTTCTATAGATTTAATTATTTTTTCATGTGGCGCAGTAATTAAAGTAGGAAACATATATTGCGTACCATACTTTTGATGCGACCAATAAATGCGCTCTGCACAATCAACCGACACATCGCTATTGAAAAATGAATTTTTACCTCCATTAACTTGTAAATCTGCATACCCAGGAATTAGGTACTGAGCTTTAGCATCAATTACCTTCACATCAGCACCAACAGCAGGAGCATCTGTTGCATAAACATCTAAAACTTGTATTTCATCCAATAAAACATGGCCCTTCACAAATTTCTTAGCCTCACCAAAATATAGGCAATTCTTAATTAAAGTCTTCATCGTTAGTTCTTTTATTCACTAAAACTGTTGGGAAAAATAAAGTTAATGTAAACAGAACATCTGTGCAATAAAAAACGATAAAAAGAAAAATCCCCAACTGATTTTAATCAATTGGGGATTCATTTTCTTGTTGATTAGCTATGCTTGAGCGATTGGACCGCCAAAATTCATAGGAATATTTACGGCTTCGATGTCTTTGATAACACCATTTTGCGACTCAAACTTTGCTATATTCTCTGCCAAAGCCTTCATCAATCTTTTAGCATGCTGCGGAGTCATGATTACTCTACTTTTCACTCTTGCTTTTGGAACACTCGGCATAACGCGAATGAAATCAATCACAAACTCAGAAGTAGAATGCGTAATGATAGCCACATTTGAATATTCGCCCTCAGCGATTTCCTCGCTGAGTTCGATATTCAATTGGTTATTTTTTAACTCTTCAGCCATACTTAAAAACTAAGCTTGCTCTAACTCTTTTTTAGATTTAGCGTCTACGATATCATCGTAATCAGCTTGCGCGCCAACAACAATGCCATTGTATTCTCTCATACCTGTACCTGCTGGAATTTTGTGTCCAACAATTACATTCTCTTTCAATCCTTCTAAGTAGTCAATTTTACCGCTTACAGCAGCTTCGTTTAATACTTTAGTTGTCTCTTGGAAAGATGCAGCAGAGATGAACGATTTTGTTTGAAGAGATGCTCTTGTAATACCTTGTAAGATGGTGTTAGAAGTAGCTGCAATTGCTTCACGAGCAGCAACTAATTTCTTATCCATTCTCTTAAGCTTAGAGTTCTCATCACGCAATTTTCTTACAGAAATGATTTGTCCGGCTTTCAAAGTATCCGACTCACCAGCATCAGTAACAATCATTTTACCGAAAATCCAGTCATTCTCTTTGTTGAAATCAAGCTTGTTAGCAATTTCTTTCTCTAAGAATCTTGTATCTCCTGGGTCAACGATTTCTACTTTTCTCATCATCTGACGAACAATTACCTCGAAGTGTTTATCGTTGATAGGTACACCTTGCATACGATAAACCTCTTGAATCTCATTCACCAAGTATTCTTGAACTTGAGTAGGTCCTTTGATTCTTAAGATATCAATCGGAGTGATTGCACCCTCAGATAAAGGCATACCTGCTTTAATATAATCGTTCTCTTGTACTAAAATGTGTTTAGAAAGTGGTACTAAGTATTTTCTAATTTCACCAGATTTAGCCTCAACAACGATCTCTCTGTTACCTCTTTTCACTTTACCGAAAGAAACGATACCGTCAACCTCAGCAACTACGGCTGGATTAGATGGGTTACGTGCTTCGAAAAGTTCGGTAATTCTTGGCAAACCTCCCGTGATATCCCCACCTTTACCGGCAGCACGAGGAATTTTTGCTAAAATATCACCTGGTTTAATTTTCGCACCTTCTTCAACATTGATGTGTGCACCTACTGGTAAGTTGTAAGTTTTGATAATGTCTTTTCCTTTCAATACGTGGATTGTAGGAGATTTCTTTTTATCACGACTCTCAACGATTACTTTCTCTTCAAAACCAGTTTGCTCATCGGCTTCTACACGGTAAGTAACACCTTCTTCAATATGTTCGAATTGAATTTTACCTTCAAATTCAGAAAGGATAATCGCATTGTATGGATCCCATTCAGCTACTACATCACCTTTCTTAACTTTTTTGCCAGGTTTGATGAACAATTTAGCACCGTAAGGAATTAAGTTAGTAGTTAAAACAATCTTAGTTTTTTCATCTACAACTCTCATCTCAGCTGAACGACCAATCACCATCTCAATTTCTTCACCTTCTTCGTTTTTGCTCTTAACGGTTCTCAACTCATCAACCTCAAGTATACCATCGTATTTAACAATGTTTTTAGAATCGGTAGTGATGGTTGATGCAGTACCCCCAACGTGGAAGGTTCTCAATGTTAACTGAGTACCTGGCTCACCAATTGACTGTGCTGCAATTACACCTACTGCCTCACCTATTTGAACTTTCTTACCTTTTGCAAGATTTCTTCCGTAGCATTTAGCACATACTCCACGCTCGCTTTCGCAAGTAAGCACCGAACGAATCTCAACCATCTCAATTGGAGATGCTTCGATGATATCAGATGCAGACTCATTGATTTCTTCACCAGAACCAACGATTAACTCGCCAGTTTGTGGATGATATAAATCGTGAACTGAAGTTCTACCTAAAATTCTACTTCTTAAAGATTCTACAACCTCATCATCTTTCTTCAAGGCTGTCATTTCTAAACCTCTTAAAGTACCACAATCTTCTTCGTTGATGATTACGTCTTGCGCAACGTCAACTAATCTTCTTGTTAAGTAACCAGCATCGGCAGTTTTAAGAGCCGTATCGGCCAAACCTTTACGCGCACCGTGGGTTGAAATAAAGTACTCCAAAATCGAAAGACCTTCCTTAAAGTTCGATAGAATCGGGTTCTCGATAATCGATTGTGTGGTAGCTCCCGATTTTTGCGGTTTAGCCATCAAACCTCTCATACCTGATAACTGACGAATCTGCTCTTTAGAACCCCTCGCACCAGAGTCGAACATCATAAATACAGAGTTGAAACCATGTTGATCGTTTTTCAACTGATCCATCAAATGGCTTGTTAATCTTGTATTTGCTCTACCCCAGATATCAATCACCTGATTATAACGTTCGTTATTGGTGATGAATCCCATGTTGTAGTTGTTCTGAATCTCTTCTACTTGTTCAGCAGCTTTCTTCACTAATGAATCTTTCTCATCTGGAATAATAACGTCACTTAAACGGAATGATAAACCTCCTTTAAATGCGTGATAGAAACCAAGATTTTTGATATTATCCAAGAACTCAGCTGTTTTAGCCATTCCTGTAATTTTCAATACGTGAGAAATGATATTTCTTAAATCTTTTTTAGTCAATAATTTGTTGATGAATCCAACTTCAGCTGGCACAACCTCATTGAATAATACTCGACCTACAGTTGTTTCGACCAATTCAGTAACTAATTGCTCGTCTTTTCTAACAGTAGTCTTAACTTTAATCCAAGCGTGCAAATCAGCTTTACCTTCATTGTACGCAATGATTACTTCTTCAGCACTGTAGAAAGTAAGACCTTCACCTTTTACTTTATCGTTTTTACCTGTAGATTTTCTTCCCTTAGAGATGTAATACAAACCAAGAACCATGTCTTGAGATGGTACCGTAATAGGCTCACCATTCGCAGGGTTCAAGATATTGTGAGATGCCAACATCAACATTTGAGCTTCCAAAATCGCAGCATTACCAAGTGGTAAATGCACCGCCATCTGGTCACCGTCGAAATCGGCGTTGAATGCAGAACATACTAATGGGTGCAATTGGATAGCTTTACCTTCAATCAACTTAGGTTGGAAAGCTTGGATACCCATTCTATGTAATGTTGGGGCACGGTTTAAAAGCACTGGATGTCCTTTCAATACGTTTTCTAAAATATCCCAAACAACAGCATCTTTTCTATCAACAATTTTCTTAGCCGATTTAACTGTTTTCACAATACCTCTTTCAATCATTTTACGAATGATGAACGGTTTGTAAAGCTCAGCTGCCATGTCTTTTGGCAATCCACACTCATGTAATTTCAAAGTTGGACCAACTATGATTACAGAACGCGCAGAGTAGTCAACCCTTTTACCTAATAAGTTCTGACGGAAACGACCAGATTTACCTTTCAAGCTATCAGATAAAGATTTTAAAGCTCTGTTGGCTTCAGTCTTCACTGCATTCGCTTTTCTTGAGTTGTCGAATAATGAATCAACAGCCTCTTGCAACATACGTTTTTCGTTACGTAAGATTACTTCAGGAGCTTTGATTTCGATCAATCTTTTCAAACGGTTGTTACGGATAATAACACGTCTGTACAAGTCATTTAAATCGGAAGTCGCGAAACGACCACCATCAAGAGGTACAAGCGGACGTAATTCTGGTGGAATCACCGGAACAACTTTCACAATCATCCACTCAGGACGGTTTTCGATATTTTTAGCAGAAGCACGGAAAGCCTCTACTACTTGTAATCTTTTTAATGCGTCGTTCTTTCTTTGTTGAGAAGTTTCTGTGTTAGCGCGGTGACGTAAATCATACGACATAGCATCTAAATCAGCTCTTTTCAATAATTCATACAACGCTTCAGCACCCATTAACGCTACAAACTTATTAGGGTCTGTGTTGTCTAGGTATTGATTTTCTTTCGGAAGAGTATCCAAGATATCTAAGTATTCCTCTTCAGTCAAGAAATCCATTACTGCTAACTCTTCACCACTTTTTTTAGTAGCTCCACCAGGATTCACTACCACATATCTCTCATAGTAAATTACCATGTCGAGTTTCTTAGTAGGTAAACCTAACAAGTAACCTATTTTGTTTGGAAGAGAACGGAAATACCAGATGTGAGCAACAGGAACAACCAATTGGATATGCCCCATTCTCTCTCTACGTACTTTTTTCTCAGTTACTTCAACACCACAGCGGTCGCAAACAATTCCTTTATAACGAATTCTTTTGTATTTACCGCAATGGCACTCCCAGTCTTTAACCGGACCAAAAATTCTCTCGCAAAACAAACCATCTCTTTCTGGTTTGTAAGTACGATAGTTAATGGTCTCTGGCTTTAAAACCTCACCACTTGATCTTTCAAGGATCATTTCTGGTGACGCAAGACTAATGGTAATCTTGTCAAATTTTGGAGCGACCTTGTTGTTTTTTCTAAATGCCATGTATTTTATTAATTATAAAATTCAACAATCTGTTTCTTAAATCGGATTAATCAAGAGTAATGTTCAAACCTAAACCTCTTAACTCATGCAACAATACGTTGAATGATTCAGGGATTCCCGGCTCTGGCATTGGCTCACCTTTAACAATAGCTTCATAAGCTTTTGCTCTACCTACCACGTCATCCGACTTAACAGTCAATATTTCCTGAAGGATATTAGCAGCACCAAACGCTTCAAGTGCCCAAACCTCCATCTCACCAAATCTTTGACCACCAAACTGAGCTTTACCACCCAATGGTTGTTGTGTAATAAGTGAGTATGGTCCGATTGATCTCGCATGCATCTTATCGTCAACCATGTGACCTAATTTCAGCATGTAGATAATACCAACAGTTGCTGGCTTATCAAAACGCTCACCTGTTCCACCGTCAAATAAGTAAGTTTCTCCATTTACTGGGATACCTGCTTTTTTAGTGTATTCTGTGATGGTATCAGTTGAAGCACCATCGAAAATCGGCGTTGCGAACTTCATTCCAAGTTTTTGTCCGGCCCAAGCCAAAACAGTCTCGTAAATCTGTCCTAAGTTCATCCTTGAAGGTACCCCTAGTGGATTCAATACGATATCTACCGGCGTTCCATCTTCTAAGAATGGCATATCCTCATCTCTAACGATTCTTGCTACAATACCTTTGTTACCGTGACGACCAGCCATTTTATCACCCACTTTCAACTTACGTTTTTGTGCGATGTAAACTTTAGCCAATTGCAAGATACCTGCAGGAAGCTCATCACCAACAGTGATGGTAAACTTCTTACGTTTGTAGTATCCTAACAAGTCACTTGATTGAATGTTGAAATTGTGAATCAATCTCTTCACTAAATCGTTGGTTTTCTTATCTGCAGTCCAGTTTAAAGGATTAACCACATCGTAGTCGATATCGGCAATCACTTTTTTAGTGAACTTACTTCCTTTAGGAACGATTTCTTCTTTGTAGTTGTTGAATACCCCTGCAGATGCTTTTCCATCGATCAAGGTCATTAATTTCTCAAAGAAAACAGCTCTTAACTCCAACAATTTCTTTCTGTGTTCTTCATCAACTTTAGTCAAAATTGCTTTCTCTTCTGTTCTAGCTTTTCTGTCTTTAACAGCACGAGAGAATAATTTTTTGTCGATAACAACACCTGTCATTGAAGGTGGAACTTTTAACGATGCATCTTTAACATCACCAGCTTTATCACCAAAGATAGCTCTCAAGAGTTTTTCTTCAGGAGTTGGATCTGTTTCACCTTTAGGAGTGATTTTACCAATTAAGATATCACCTTCCTTTATTTGAGCACCAATTCTAATCATACCATTCTCATCCAAGTCTTTTGTGGCCTCTTCAGATACGTTAGGGATATCAGAAGTTAATTCTTCCATACCTCTTTTCGTATCACGAACATGCATTACAAACTCTTCGATGTGAACAGATGTATATAAATCTTCTCTTGCAACTCTCTCAGAAATAACAATCGCATCCTCGAAGTTATATCCTTTCCAAGGCATGAAGGCAACTTTAAGGTTGATACCCAAAGCCAACTCACCACCTTCTGTTGCATAACCTTCGCACAATACTTGACCTTTAGAAACTTTGTCACCTTTCTTAACGATAGGTTTCAAGTTCATACAAGTACTTTGGTTGGTTTTTTTGAACTTAGTTAATTTGTAAGATTTCAAATCATCTTCGAAGCTTACCAATCTATCTTCATCAGTTCTGTTGTAACGGATTCTGATTTCTTCAGCATCCACGTACTCAACAGTTCCAGAACCTTCAGCATTAATTAAAACGCGTGAATCTTTAGCTACATCTTTCTCTAAACCAGTACCAACGATTGGCGCTTGAGGCGACAATAGAGGAACAGCTTGACGCATCATGTTAGATCCCATTAAGGCACGGTTCGCATCATCATGCTCTAAGAAAGGAATCAATGAAGCGGCAATTGAAGCAATTTGATTTGGTGCGATATCCATCAATTGTACTTGCTCGGGAGCAATTACCGGATAATCTGCATCCAAACGAGCTTTAACAGCTTTGCTTACAAAGGCACCTTTATCGTTCACAGCTTCAGTAGCTTGAGCAATCAATTTACCTTCCTCTTCTTCAGCACTGTAATATTTAAACTCATCGAAATTAGCCTTACCTTTTTCCACTACTCTGTATGGAGTTTCGATAAAACCTAAACGGTTGATTTTTGCATAAACGCACAATGAAGAAATCAAACCGATGTTTGGACCCTCTGGCGTTTCAATTGTACATAAACGTCCGTAGTGTGTAAAGTGAACGTCACGAACCTCGAAACCTGCTCTCTCTCTAGATAAACCACCTGGCCCGAGTGCTGATAGACGACGCTTGTGCGTAATCTCCGACAATGGGTTGGTTTGATCCATAAATTGAGACAACTGGTTTGTTCCGAAGAACGAGTTGATCACAGATGACAATGTTTTTGCATTGATCAAGTCGGTTGCTGTAAACACCTCGTTGTCACGTACGTTCATACGCTCACGAATTGTTCTAGCCATTCTTGCTAAACCTACACCGAATTGAGCGTACAACTGCTCACCTACTGTTCTAACACGACGATTAGATAAGTGGTCGATATCGTCGATATCGGTTTTAGCATTGATCAATTGAATCAAATACTTAATGATGGCGATAATATCTTCTTTCGTCAATACTTTCACATCATCAGGAATATTCAATCCTAATTTTTTATTGATTCTGTAGCGACCTACTTCGCCCAAATCATATCTTGTATCAGAGAAGAATAATTTGTCGATAACACCACGCGCAGTTTCTAAATCTGGCGGTTCAGCGTTTCTTAACACACGGTAGATTTGCTCTACAGCTTCTTTCTCTGAGTTAGAAGTATCTTTTTGTAATGTATTATAGATGATTTCGAAATCAACTACAGAAGTATCTTGTTTGTGCAACAAGATGCTTTTTGAACCAGAATCAACGATTTGGTCGATATGATCATCTTCTAAAATAGTTTCACGATCAATAATTACCTCGTTTCTTTCGATAGAAACAACCTCGCCGGTATCCTCATCCACGAAATCTTCAACCCAGCTTCTCAAAATTCTTGCAGCCAATTTACGGCCAACAACCTTCTTAAGATTTACTTTGTTTACTTTGATCTCATCAGCTAACCCGAAAATCGCCAAGATATCTTTATCTCCTTCGTATCCGATAGCTCTTAATAAAGTGGTAACAGGTAATTTTTTCTTACGATCAATGTATGCGTACATCACATTGTTGATGTCGGTAGCAAACTCAATCCAAGAACCTTTAAATGGGATAATTCTAGCAGAATAAAGTTTAGTGCCATTTGCGTGGCGGCTTTGACCGAAGAAAACCCCTGGTGAACGATGTAATTGAGAAACAACTACTCTTTCAGCACCATTGATAATAAACGTCCCTTTTGGAGTCATATAAGGGATAGTTCCCAAATATACATCCTGAACGATAGTTTCAAAATCTTCGTGCTCTTCGTCTGTACAGTATAACTTCAATTTCGCTTTAAGCGGTAAGCTATAAGTTAAACCTCTTTCAATACATTCTTCAATTGTATATCTTGGAGGGTCAATGAAATAATCCAAAAATTCCAATACAAATTGATTTCTTGAATCACTGATTGGGAAATTCTCACTGAACACTTTGAATAAACCTTCGTCTTCTCTGCTCTCAGGAGTAGTTTCCAGTTGGAAAAAGTTTCTAAAGGACTCTATTTGTATATCTAGGAAATCGGGATATTCCGGACGTTTGCCAGAGGCAAAACTATGTCTTTCTGTAATTGCTTTTGTTGCCAAGGATCTTGAATTTATAGAGTTAATACTAAGAGAACGCTCACATAGCACAAAGGGCTTAGTCTGATCCCGACATACTGTCGGGACAGACTAAACCTTTAAGTTTTAAAGAGAATTGAATTACTTCAACTCAACTTCAGCACCAGCTTCTACTAACTGAGCTTTTAACGCTTCAGCATCAGCTTTGCTAAGACCTTCTTTTACTGGTTTCGGAGCTTGATCAACAAGATCTTTAGCTTCTTTCAAACCAAGTCCAGTGATTTCTTTTACGATTTTCACTACACCTAATTTAGCCGCACCACCTGATTTCAAGATTACATCGAAAGTAGATTTTTCAGCAGCAGCTTCGCCACCTCCAGCACCACCTACAGCAGCAACTGCAACCGCAGCAGCAGCTGGCTCGATACCGTACTCATCTTTTAAGATTTGTGCTAATTCATTTACTTCTTTTACTGTCAAGTTTACTAATTGCTCAGCAAACGCTTTTAAATCTGCCATGATTATTTGAATTTAAATTTAAATACTTAGTTAATTAATTTTTAATTACTCTGGTCTTTCTGATAACGTTTTAACTATACCTGAAAGCTTATTGCCTCCTGATTGTAGAGCACCAACCACATTTTTCGCAGGTGATTGAAGCAACGCAATAACATCAGCGATGAGATCATTTTTAGACTTGATGGAAGCAAGTGCATCTAATTGATCACCGATGTAAGCACATTCCTCTACAAAAGCTGCTTTTACAAGCGGCTTAGGATTTTTCTTTCTGAACGTTTTGATCAACTTAGCAGGAGCACTTCCTGATTCAGTATACAAAATAGCAGTAGAACCCTTCAATGTGCCAATTAGCTCCTGGAAATCTCTTCCCTCAGCTTGCTCCATTGCTTTCTTAAGCAATGAATTTTTCACAACTTGAATTCTAATGCCTTGTTCATGAAAAAGACGGCGTAAGCTATTGGTAGCTTCAACAGTCATCTCAGACATATCCGTAAGGTAAAAGTTAGGATTTGCTTCTAACTGACCTTTCAGATTTTGGATTACCTGATTTTTCTCTTCTCTTGTCATGAGTTTTTAATTTATATAAAGGCGCGTAACAGACGTTATTAATTCATAAAAGCGTTAGCTTCTACGGCGATACCAGGGCTCATAGTGCTTGAAAGCGTTACGCTCTTCAAATAAACACCTTTAGCTGCAGTTGGTTTCAATTTCACGATAGTTGAAATTAATTCGTTTGCATTCTCAGCAATTTTAGCTGCATCGAAAGAAACTTTACCAATTGAAGCGTGGATGATACCACTTTTATCTACTTTAAAGTCGATTTTACCACCCTTAATATCTGTAACAGCTTTACCAATTTCCATGGTTACTGTTCCAGCTTTAGGGTTAGGCATTAAACCACGTGGTCCAAGCACTTTACCTAGAGCACCTACTTTACCCATTACAGATGGCATGGTGATAATCACATCGATATCGGTCCAACCACCTTTAATTTTCTCAATATACTCGTCCAAACCAGCATAATCAGCACCTGCATCTAACGCCTCTTTCACTTTATCAGGAGTACATAGAACCAAAGCTCTAACTACTTTACCTGTACCGTGAGGAAGAGTAACAATACCTCTAACCATCTGATTTGCTTTACGAGGGTCAACTCCTAAACGGATGTTCAAATCCACAGAAGCATCAAACTTCGTGTAAGTGATCTCCTTTACAATTTTAGCAGCTTCTGCTAAAGAGTAAGATTTAGTGTTGTCAAATTTGGCCTGCGCCATCTTCTGATTCTTCGTCAACTTTGCCATAAAACAAACTAATTATTAATAATTCTACTTAATTACTTTTTTAAAGGAGATTCTCCTTCAACTGTGATACCCATACTTCTTGCAGTACCAGCAACCATAGACATTGCTGATTCTAAAGAGAAACAGTTCATATCTACAATTTTATCTTTCGCGATTTCTTCAACTTGAGCCCAAGTTACTTTACCAACTTTAACTCTGTTTGGTTGAGCAGAACCTTCTTTAACTTTAGAAAGATCTTTCAATTGCGCAGATACTGGAGGTTGTTTGATGATGAAATCGAATGAACGATCTGAATAAACAGTAATCACTGCTGGAAGCAATTTTCCTGGTCTATCTTGAGTTCTAGCATTAAATTGCTTACAGAACTCCATGATGTTAACACCTTTAGCACCTAAAGCCGGACCAATTGGAGGTGCTGGGTTAGCAGCTCCACCTCTTACTTGCAATTTAACTATCGCTGTAATTTCCTTTGCCATTTTGTTCTTTTTAAATTGTCAATTACTCTTTTTCTACTTGCATGAAAGATAATTCTAATGGAGTTTTTCTTCCGAAAATCTTCACCATTACTTTCAATTTTTTCTTTTCTTCGTTGATTTCTTCGATAACACCCGAGAAGCTGTTGAACGGGCCATCAATTACCTTAACGGTTTCTCCTACGATGAAAGGAATACTAATTTCTTCATTGGACTCAGCCAACTCATCCACTTTTCCTAGAATTCTGTTCACCTCAGATAATCTAAGCGGCACTGGAGCGCCATTTTTATCGCCTAAGAAACCAATTACACCAGTTACATTTTTAATTGCGTGAGGAACCTCTCCTGTAAGAGCAGCCTCAATCAAAATGTAGCCAGGAAAGAAGTTTCTTTCTTTGCTTATCTTTTTTCCTTTTCTGATTTGGTAAACCTTCTCAGTAGGAATTAATATCTGCTTAACATAGTCACTTAATCCCAAAGCACGAATCTCATTCTCGATATATTCACGCACCTTGTTCTCTTTTCCGCTTATTGAGCGTACCACATACCACTTCAGCACCAATTCGTTATTTGTTTTTGCTTCTGCCATACTTCAATAATTACTAGTAAACGAAATCTGATAAAAAGTTCAAAATGAAATCCATTCCGAAAATCAATAATGAAAATATTGCCACACCTGCCAACACCAACAAAGCTGTACTTTGAATTTCTTTCCAAGTAGGCCAAGAAACTTTGTAAACCAATTCGTTATATATGTCTGCCAAATATGCTTTCATCTTCTTTTATTTTATGCACGGGAGGGGAGAATCGAACTCACAACCTCAGGTTTTGGAGACCTACGCTCTGCCAATTGAGCTACTCCCGTAAAGGCCCAACTTTTTAAGGACACTAAAAGCTATCCCGAAAATCGGGATAGCTTCAGTCCTTTGAGTAAGGTCAGTTTATTAGTCTAAGATCTCTAGTACTTGACCAGCACCAACAGTTCTTCCACCTTCTCTGATCGCGAAACGTAAACCTTTGTTCAAGGCAACTGGCATGATCAAATCAACAGTGATAGTAACGTTGTCACCAGGCATAACCATCTCACGTCCTTCTGGTAATGAAATCTCACCAGTTACGTCAGTAGTTCTTAGGTAGAACTGTGGTCTGTATTTGTTGTGGAATGGAGTGTGACGTCCGCCTTCTTCTTTTTTCAATACGTAAACCTCAGCTTTGAATTTTTTGTGTGGAGTGATTGATCCTGGTTTCGCCATAACCATACCTCTTTTGATACCTTCTTTATCGATACCTCTTAAAAGTAGACCTACGTTGTCACCAGCTTCACCTCTATCCAATAATTTTCTAAACATCTCAACACCTGTAATAGTAGATGTTTTTTTGCCTTCTTGCATACCCATGATCTCAACCTCGTCACCAACATTGATAACACCAGTTTCGATTCTACCAGTAGCAACAGTACCACGACCAGTGATTGAGAACACGTCCTCAACTGGCATCAAGAAAGGTTTTTCAACCTCACGTGGAGGAACTGGAATATCTTTATCTACAGCATCCATCAAAGCTTTAACTGTATCAACCCATTTCGGCTCACCGTTCAATGCACCAAGTGCAGAACCTTGAATAACTGAAATAGAATCACCTTCGAAGCTATAGAATGACAATAATTCTCTGATTTCGATTTCTACTAACTCTAATAACTCAGGATCATCAACCATATCCACTTTGTTCATGAATACAACGATTTTAGGTACACCTACCTGACGAGCTAGAAGGATGTGCTCACGAGTTTGTGGCATTGGTCCGTCAGTAGCAGCAACTACCAAGATAGCTCCGTCCATTTGAGCGGCACCAGTAACCATGTTTTTAACGTAATCCGCGTGACCAGGACAATCTACGTGTGCGTAGTGTCTTGTAGCTGTTTCATACTCAACGTGAGAAGTATTGATAGTGATACCTCTCTCCTTTTCCTCAGGAGCGTTATCAATAGAGTCAAAATTTCTCGCTGCGCATAGACCTAGGTCTGATAACACTTTTGTAATTGCGGCAGTTAATGTTGTTTTGCCGTGGTCAACGTGACCAATTGTTCCGATGTTTACGTGTGGCTTTGATCGGTTGAAACTTTCTTTAGCCATGACTTTCCTAAATTTTAATTAATTAATATATTAAACCTACAATAAAAACTTCCAAGTGCGCAATATGTAGAGCCAGCTACGGGACTTGAACCCGTGACCTCTTCCTTACCAAGGAAGTGCTCTACCACTGAGCTAGGTGGGCTTATCGAAACGAGCGGGAGACCGGGTTCGAACCGGCGACGTTCAGCTTGGAAGGCTGACGCTCTACCGACTGAGCTACTCCCGCAATTGAGACGGATTTCCGTACTCGTGGAGGGTGATGGATTCGAACCATCGAAGGCAGTGCCGGCAGATTTACAGTCTGCTCCCTTTGGCCACTCGGGCAACCCTCCGGGGTGTTTCGGATTTTCAAGAACCGGTCGAGCTAGCGAGGGGAATCGAACCCCTAACCGCCTGTTTACAAAACAGGTGCTCTACCGATTGAGCTACGCCAGCGCAGGGCCCGCGTTGCTAGTGCGCGCACTGCCCTCTTTCAAGCGCAGCCTCGCGTAAGTTCAAGAAGCGCCCAGATACACGGATCCCG
>Ga0255272_1000042_pt1 | contig 13351 bp, 1 predicted proteins | sample AtltaT_10_FD_183804 | JGI IMG/M metagenome (GOLD analysis project Ga0255272, IMG submission 183804) | Metatranscriptome of freshwater microbial communities from Altamaha River, Georgia, United States - Atl_Atlam_RepB_8h (Metagenome... | ecosystem: Environmental > Aquatic > Freshwater > River...
GCGGGCAACACGTGCTGACGAATGAGCTGTGCAGCTTGCGATGCGACTTGATCTTCCTTGTGCTTGATAATGACCCGCATCAAACGCATAAAAGGTGGATAACCATGCGTGTGTCGCTCCTGTATTTCACGCTGATAAAACGCTTGGCGAACTGATTATTGCTTAGCAACGATCATACGCTCAGTAGTTACGTTTCCGTCTACTGTGAACTCCACGTTGTAGACACCCGAAGCGAGTGGCTGAGCGAAGTTGACAACAGTATTCAAAGAACCTTCTACTGCATAACGGTTGGTATACACCACACGACCTGTAGCATCCAATACGCGAACGTAAACGTCGTTGCCTTGGATTCCAGTGATGTTGATGTTCACCATCTCACCAGAGTTTGGATTCGGATAAAGGTTCGCATCGGTTAGGATAGCAGAACGCTCTTCACCATTTTCCAAACCTGACTCATCCAACATACCGCTAGCAGCAGTATTGTTGACTTGGATGCGTTGAGTTGGACCGTAAGTACCAGGGCCATAAGTGAAGTTCGGACGAATGCGAACATCCCAAGCGCCTGTATTAGGCAAGTTAGCCAATACACCCAGACCGAGGTATGGAGTACCTGCAGCTGTGTTGTATGTGGTAGCCAAACCTTGAACTGTACCGTCTGCGCAGCTTGTCACACGAGTGAACTCGTAGGTGTAGCTGGTAGCAGCACAAACTGCAGAGGCCGTTGAACCTGGTACAGAAGCTCCAATCAACGAATTAGTGCGCAACAATGAAGCTGGGCAACGCTGAGTAGAACGAACTTCCATCAACACGTGCTGTGCGATGTTTGTTCCTGTACAGTTCGGATCTGTAGTAGCACCAGACACAACGATTGGTTCTGCAGTGCCAGCGCTATTGTTCAATGTGTAAGTCACATCCACTTTAGCGTTGTAAGTACCTGCATAACGCAATGCTAGTGTTGGGTTCGACAACGTAATCAAACCATTTGTTCCAGACAAGGTTGTAGCTGTTCCAGCTGTAGAACCCGTTGGAGCAAACGTGAATGCGTAAGTTACACCCTGTGATGGCGCACCGCGGTAAACCGCCTTGAACGCATCACACAAGCTGAATCCACCTGCAGGGATGGTGTATGCACACCAGCTCTTCATCAAGTGTTGAACACACAACTGGAATGAACCAGTTCCTGAGTTCGATCCAACCGCGATGTAGTACGTAGTACCAGGAGTCAAACCGCTTGCATTCAAGCGCTCGAAATCTCCAGCACCTGTGCTCACGTTTTCGTAACCCATTCCAGTTCCACCAACCAAGTTGTAGTTACCAGCAGCATCGCGGCTGTACAGGGCAATTGCATCATCAAATGCAGTGCTCGTCAGCGTGATCGATACAGCTGTTGACTGTGCAACGAAACGGTACCATACGTCACCACCTGTAATCTGAGATGTTTCAGGTGAGTTCGTTGCACCGGTAGTTGTACCAGACAATGGGTAACAGTTTGGATAGTTCTGGTTCACAGAATACTGAACCAATGAAGCGAATGCAGGGATGTCATTCAAGATCACAGGAGGTTGAATGTTCACCTCATAGTCATGAGCCTCACCGAAGTTGGTCACGATACATGAAGAGTTCGCATTCAGAGCACCTGTACCAAACGCAGCAATAACGCGCATTTTGTGCAAGCCATAGCTAACGTTGGCCGTTGGAATACCGATGGAGAAGTTGTCGGTTGAAGCCGCAACTGAGTTAAATCCTAAGAATTCCAATGGGTCGTTGAAGTCACCGTCGTTATCCACATCGAGGTATGCTGCAAAGAACATATTCGAGGTTGGAGAAAGACTGGTTGCAGTCATGTTGTAAGTCGTTCCTTGATAGAGCGTACATGTCGTTGTTCCGTTCACTGGCGTAGCAGCTGGCGGACCATAGTTGATATACGCTGTAGCAGAGTTGTTACAACCTGTGTTCGTGTGGTTCATCACCGTGACGCCATCAGGATTGAAGATCGTTACGTTACCCAAGCCATAACCGGTCTGACAGCCATCGAAACCGCTATTGGTTCCGAAGATAGGCTGGCAATACTCAGCGTATGCTGTGATGTAGTTCGTGCGCGTCTTCGTAGTTGTTCCAGTACAAGTGGTCATAGTCAATACACAAGTGTATTGACCAGGCTCCTCGAACTGTACCTGAGGATCACGTGAAGTTGCAGAAGTACCGCTGACAAACGTCACAGTGCTCGGAGTGAATGACCACGCGTAAGTGGTTGGCCCCAATTCCGGAGTTGTTGTTGTGAAGTTCACCGTTTGCATCACACCACCTGTTGAAGGTGTCAAATCATCCGCGATGAAGTTGGTTACAGGGGCAGCTGAAGCTACGTTCACTGTAACAAACGCTTGCTGGTTGATGGAGTTATCACAGCCTGTGTTCAAGTCGGTTACTACCAATTGGTAAGTCGTGTTCACCGTTGGAGCAGCAGTAGCTGTTGCACCTGTTGTAGAACCTTGAATCTGACCAGCTGGTGACCAAGCGTAAGAGTAGTTCACAGGAGGATTGAACTGCCAAGCTTCTGGCGTTGTTACTGTCCATCCTGAACCATTACGTGTTGGAACTGCAGAACCGACAGTACCTGTCAAGTCCTCAGCACCTGTAATGGTTACACCTGTTCCTGAAACAGCCTGGATGTGCGTGCGCACAATACCTGTTGTCTCATACAAGTCGATCTGACCCGTCAAACGAGATGAACCCGATTGTGCGAAGCGCGTACCGTCATAACGTACAGAGAAAATACGGTTCGGACTAACACCTGAAGTCCAGTAGCGGATAGAGTTCCCTCCGCCATTATTGAAGTTCATATCGCACCAGAACAAGGCTACGAAGTTGTTTGGATCAGCTGTTCCAAACGTTGGCGTGTAGCTGGTGCTGAATGTTGGACCAAACTGCAAGTTACCATTGGTGCTGATAGCGCAAGTAGAATACGTGTTTCCAAGGAAATCAAAATTGAATCCGATTGGAATATTCTGCCACAAACCATCATCCAAACCACCCGTTGACAATGGCACAGTAGCCACTGCATTCTGAACGAGCGTAGTTGCATCCACCTGAGCCGTTGGCGAATAACCCGAACTTGCAATGGTAAATCCTGTTGAAGACGTATTCGAGTTCAACGTAGTAGTACCACCTGGGCAAATCGAGTCGTTGGCTGCCGTTGGCACAACCGCTGGGAAATCGTAACGAGAAACAGGAGTCACGAAATCTGCGTGGCAGTATCCGTCATCCGCGTTCAAGGTTACGTTCAACGTGTTGTTCAATGAAGCAACAACGGTACTTCCGGTAGTTACATCTAAGTTAGAAGATGGACCCCAAGTGTAAGCATAACCCGCATTGGAAGACGTTGCAGTCAAAGTAGACTGGTAGGTCAATGATGCAGGTCCGCAGTTAACAGGGCTGCTGTTCGTGATGTTCACCGCAGGAGGAGTCTGGTAATCCAGAACCAATGCGCGACGAGCACTTTCACCGAAGCCATTGTTTACCGCAACATACAAGGTGTCATCAGCTGTCAAACCTGCTGGACTTCCCAAGAAACCATACACGATGGTATCCTGAAGAGCAGTAGTTACTGCTGGGGTGCCACCTACCGCTTGCAAGTACCAGTTTACGCTCCAAGTCAAAGCCTGGCCGTATTGCGTAGCTGGGTAGCCTGCAGCAGCCACGTAAGCCTGAACATCTTGCTCTCCGCAGAAAGGAACCGTATTGGTTCCATCGGTCAATGAAGCCTCACCGAAACCAACTACATCTGGTGCAGCTGGAACAGGAAGTACAGTCACATAAACCGAATCTGGGTTTGCTGCATTGGAACAACCAGAGATGTTATCCGTGATCAATAACTCATAGCCCATGATACCCTCTGAAGTAGGCAATGCTGTTGCAGAACCTGTGTTGGTAACACCGCTAATTTCTGACGAAGGCGACCATGCGAATGTGTAATCCACAGGCGGCGTGAAGCGCCATGCTTTTGGAGTCGTTGATGTTAAGGGCTGCGAGTTCCAAGTACCGCCTTCGCAACGCTGAGCAACAGCACCTACAGTACCTGTAGCGTTGTTGACACCGATGGTTTTATTCGCTGTACTTGTGGCCTGACCCAAGTGGATTTCGAAGATACCAGTGGTCTCGTTCAATTGCAATTGAACGGTTTGCAGACCATTGGTGGTGAAACCTGGAACTTGGTAGAAGTCCAAAACGAACTTACGATTCGGAGCAACACCATCTACCCAATATTTAATAGTACCAGATGCAACCAAGTACAAGTCAACCGCACAAAGTGCGATGATATTCGTTGGCTCAAGCGCCGTTGGGAATGGGGTGGCATAGGTAAAGTCACCCAACGCAGTTGCGTTGTATGCACCAAACTGTACAACACCATTGGTTCCCACGTTCAACGATGTGTAGTTGGTTCCGAAGAAGTTGTAGCTGAATCCGATTGGCACCGTGCTCCAACCACCATCATCCAAGCTACCACTGGTAAGTGGTGTGCTGGCAACACCGCCCGAAACAAGCGTAGACGCTGTTACTGGAGGCGTAATACGGTTGTAGCTTGGCTGAGTTGGTCCGCAAGGTGTAACGCTGAAGTTGCCTTGTGTTACGCCCGAAGCCAACGCTGAAGTAGCACCCAACACGATCGTTGAAGGCGTAGCCGTCATGGTTGGTGTTGGCAATCCGAACACGCTCACCGCGCGCTGGGAAACACTGTAACATCCAGAACCACCAACTTCTGCAGCAGTCAAGGTCACCACGTATGTAGAGTCATCCGCAGCATCCAAGAAGCCATTTGCACCAGGAGTGAAGGTGTCAGCTTCACTATTGCCGCTGCCATTGCTCCAAGTGTAGGTGTAAGTAGCAGAGCTAGTTGCGTGCAACGTAGATTGGTAAACTGGACCATAACCGCAGTTGATGTCCTGATCAGGACCTTCATTGGTAATGGTAATCGCTGGAGGCGCAGTATAGTTCAACGTGGTTGAAGCTGTACCAACGCAACCCGCGCCATAAATACCGCTTACGGTGTAAGTCACGGTGTCCAATGGTGAAGCAATCACCGTTGCACCCGTTGAGGTATTCAAATATGCCGATGCATCATTCGGTGTCCACGTGTAATCAGATCCACCTGTAGCCGTGAATGATGTACCTGGGTTACCACAAACCGTTGGATCCACGGGGGTCACAGCGATTGGGTTTTCCAAGATATCAACGGTAGAAGTAGTTCCACTTACAGAAACGCCACAAGCATCGACCAACGTCAAGCTGAACGTGGCATCACCGGTAACCGTAGCCGATGGAGAAGCTGCAGAAGCACTGCTCAGAGTAGCTGTGCCGCTGGCAACGGTCCATGCATAGGAAGCATACGGCTGACCACCGCCTACAACCTGAGCGTTCAAGTTAAACGATGATCCAGGGCAAGGTACAGCTGTGATCGCATTGATGATATTCAAAGAGTAATCTTCAATCTCTCCGTAACCCACAGCCTGTGTTGGACCCGTGAGGCCTCCTTCGCGACAAATGACACGCATGCGCGTGATACCATTCTTCGCTGTAGCTGGAACCGTGAAGAATGCTTGGCGCTGGTGAGGTACAGTATTCGTTCCAGCCAGGATAATTTCTTCACCTGCATCGATGAAGTCACCATCTTGGTTGAAGTCAATCCAAGCGCCCAAAGCATGGGCATACAATCCACCTTGGTCAGTAGACCTGATCTGTAAATTATGTTGATAGGTTGCATCCAACGTGTATGGACCAAACGCCGTAAAGTTGGAATAACCACCTGCTGTTCCGCTTGCAGTTCCAATAGAACCAATAAGTGAATTGATTGCAGTAGTATTGGTGAATACGTTGTAGTCTCCATTTGCTGGAACAATCGCTCCGTCACCATCGACATCGACCTGCAGACGCACCCGATCAACGTCTTCATCAAACGTTGGACTGCTTACAGAAGGCGTCGTGTAGCCCCCTGCAACAATGGCCGCTACAGGCGTGATGCTTGGAGCAGTTGCAACGGTTACGGCAATGGTATTGGAAGGTAATGAGTAACATCCACCCTGACTCACGGTAGCCGCGAAGCTCACTGGCGCAGTAATGGAAGGTGAAGTTACCGTTTGCGTCGTAGCTGAGATACCTCCGGTCCATGCGTAGGTGTAAGAAACTCCACCTGTGATGTTGATGGTGTAGTCTTCCCACTCACCATAGCCCACCGCTTGTGTGGGCCCAGTTATGCTTGTACCCTCATAACACAATACGCGCATTCGGGTAACACCATTCAACGCAGTAAGCGGAATGTTGAATGCACCCGAAGCAGTATGTGGACCATTGGTATAAGTAGGTTCCACATAGGCTGTTTCACCGGCATCCACGAAGTCGCCATCCTGGTTGTAGTCGATGAAGATAGCCATCAAATTGTTATACACAAACGTAGGAGTAGCATCGTCAGAAACGATCTGGAACTGAACAGGATTGGCAGCATTCAAGGTATACGGACCGAAGGCCGAAAAGTCGGAATAACCTCCGGCAGTTCCTGTAGCCGTTCCAATGCTACCTACCAAGTCATTGGTTAGGGTTGCGTTATCGAAGACGGGAGATCCTAACTGACCAATTCGTACCCGAATCAAATCTTCATCAGCGGTTGGGCTGGTCACTGAAGGCGTGCTGTAGCTTACCGCTGCAGCTGCGCTCAGCGTAATGGTAGTATTGTTACAAGGCACAATTGAGCTTGCAGTAATCACTGGTGCAGAAGGTACTGTAGACGTGGTGAACGTCGCACTGGCTACGTTGGCACACTGGTTACCTACCGGACCATTGGTATCGAGTGCACTGCACACTACGTTTGGCAATGTGGTACCCTGCGAAGGAGAATATACATATACCGTGGTGCGGCTATCCCCTATGTAAGGTTGTGTACCTGCTGCATCGTTGAACAGGTAACCACCTACCAATGGTTCCCAAGTGAACTGGGTGTAGCTGGAAGTGCCTGTTGTAACGGTTACAGGAGTGTATGCATATGGACAAATCGTTGCACTTGGAGTAATAGCCAATGCAGGCGGAGCATCTACCTGAAGTGCCACCTCGGTGCGTGTTGCGCTTCCGCAACCCGCCTGAAGGGTCTGTACATAGTAGCTGGTGCTGGTGCTGATAGGCTGTACAATACCGGGGAACGCTTGTGCAGGCTGCGATACTACGATCACATTGTCGACCGAGCAACGTGAGTAAGCTGCACCAGTGCGTGCCTTAAACACGTGCTGCCAGGTAGCTTTGTTTTCTGCCAGGTAAGCAGCCGGAAGCTGCGCACCGGAAAACGTTCCTACAGAAGCTGTAGGGGCCACTCCGTTCAACAACAAGGTAACTTGTCCGGCTGCGTTGATGGAAATATCCACATGCACATCGCTGGAAGTGTTCTTCCAAGAAACGTCACTTGAATAAGCCAACACACCGGTAGTGGCTGTTGTCTGTTCGTTGGTGGTACAATTGTACATCAAGTAAATACCGGCAGGGCTGGTACCGTTGGTGTAGGTCACAAAACCTACTTTCAACTTGTTGCCTGTTCCGTTTTCAGCGTTCATGGTTGCTTCTTGTATAGCCACCACGTTGTCGCCAAATGAATACGACATACCATCGGCACCGCCGCTGTTGTCGGATTGGTCGATACGCAAATCGAAATCGATTTCGTAGGCATTGGTATTCACACCGGATGATCCCAACTGCAATGCACCGTACTGGCTGACCACTGCCTGGGTCAGTTCGCAACGGGTGTTGAGCAATTGAGCCTGGTTGGTACCGGTAGCCGAAGCAGCTACGCCAGTTGCGTTATACAGGTTGAATGTACCCGGATTCACACCCGAGTCGAAGTTCTCAGAAACAGAACCCTGGAACAACGTACCTGCTGTTGCAGCGGTGTACCAGTTGTAGGTTTGAGAACCTGAACATGTTGGGCACGAAACAAGCGCACCACCGCTGTTTGGTACTTGCGTACCACACATTACTAGCGGAGTTCCTGCACCATAGCTGGTGGTAGGAGCCGCAGGAAGCGGATTAACAGTTACAGGTACACTGTATACGTTCGAGCAACCCGAAATTGGATCAGCAATGTACACCTGGTAGGTGAGCGAGCCTGTTGGGGTTTGCGGGGTCGAAGTAGTTGTCACACTGGCAGGAGAAGCCAATCCGGTGCCTGCACCCGACAATTGTCCGGTACCTGCGTTACCAACGGTTGTGTTGGCAGTGTTGGTCCAGTTGTAGGTGTAGTTCTTCGGAGGAATGAACGACCAGGTAAGTGGTGATGTAATCGCGCTGTTGCGACCATTCCAGTAATTCGCCTGGAAAGGTGAGCTACAATTGGGAGCCGTAGCACCAATTGTCTTGGTAGCATCTTGCAAACCGATGTACTTGTTGATTTCAGCAGCTGTAGCAGAAGTACCATTGGTAGCACTAATAACACGGATGTCAATTTGACCCAATGTTTCATAGAACACCGCTTCTACGGTGTTGAAACCGCTTGCAGGTGCAGTAGTTACTACACCGCTCCAAATCGGAACGTTGTCGTACTGTACAATGAAACGACGGTTTGGGGCAGTACCCTCGGTCCAGTAGCGCAAGCTACCATAACCGGCAGGTGTGCCGAAACGCAAGTCGCGTGCACACACCGCAATCGTGTTTGCAGGGTTGGCTGCCGCAGGGAAACCACCGGTGAAAATATACTGCGATCCGCTGAATGAAGCATAAGAACCGAAGTTAATTACCCCATTGGTACCGATATTCACCGCTGTCTGAGTATTGCCAAAGAAGTTGAAGTTGAAGCCCATTGGAATGGGACCAAACTTACCATCATCCAAACTGCTTGACCATGACACACCTGATGGAAGTGTCTGCGCCACACCGTTTAAGATAAGTGTAGTAGCAGTTACTCCCGCTGGAGGTGTGCTTAAGCCTACGGAAGGGGTTGCACACACTGCAGAGAAGTTACCCGCGCTGAGGCCGGTAGCCAATGTAGTGGTAGTACCTTCACACAGCGTGCTAGGCGTAGCTGTAGGCGAAATACCTGCAGGGAAGCTATATACCCCTACAGAAATCTGAGGCACAGAAGCCACACAACCATTCTTGCTGATGCTGGCATTTACCTCTGCTGTATAGGTAAGGCTATTCAGTGTTGGAGTAGCAGCTGAAGCACTGCTCAAGCTACCCTGGGTGGTAGTCCAGTTGTAAGTAGCACCGGAAATGTTGGTCGACAAGCTCACCGGTGTGTTGTTGGCACAGATGAACGATGGGCTAGCCGAAGCTGCGATGGCTGGCGATACGGTTACAGATACTTGAGCGCGCGCACCTTCGCACGTGCCGTCGTTTTCTGCTACCCAGAAGTTAGAACCCGTTGCACACGCAGGTACGTTGTACGTAGCACCTGAAGCAACAGCTGTTCCTGCGGTCGCCACGTTGTACCAATTGAATGTGCTACCAACGCCACTCGCAGTAATTGCCGTGGTTGAACCGAAAGCATCGGTAATGCTAGATTGTGACAACGTTGGTGCTGCAGGTGAAGCATTGACCGTAATGGTTGCAGTACCAGAAATGGTACCTCCCGCTTTGGTAACACTTACCACACCGGTTGTGCCATTACCTACAGTAGCAGAAATTTGAGTGTCACTAACAACCGTGAAAGCCGCCACAGGTGTACCACCGATAGCAACGGCTGAAACCCCGCTCAGACCTGTACCTGTGATGGTGAACGGTGTGCTACTTGCACATACGGTTAAGCCATCAATAGAGGTTGAAGTGATGGTCGGAGTTGTTGTTGACCAGGCATAGATATTACCGCTTGCCAATGTAATCGGACCCGGAGCTACGGTAGCAGTTACTACCTCACCGGTTGCAGCCAAGGCACCGCTTGCGCCGACCGATGCAGATCGCACTGTCCATGGTCCGCTACCTGCGGCAGCTTCACTTACAAAGGTCGTGTTTTGTGCAGTGGTCAAGTTATCCGTTACACCGTTCACTGTATTGTTGTTCCAGTTGAGACGTATTTGTGGGTTGGTACCCGCAGTGCCCGCACCGCCACCGATGGTGGCTGTTTCGACTTTATACGAGCGGTTACCCAACGCCAAACCAGTGCCCACCGGCGTGCCGGTGTTGGTAGGTGCACCCAATTCGGTTACCTTCACCGTGAGGATGTCGGCACCATCGGTAAACCCTACACCTGTTCCGGTAACTACCTGGAAACGACCGGTAGCAGCATTACCCAAGAATGGGAAGTTGAGCGTGCTACCGGTTGTACCTCCACCACGGGTGGTCAACGTCATCGAACCATTTTTCAAATAGGCAATACTGCTAGCAGCAGCTGAAGACGTTGGTCCGGCAAAACCATTCCAAGAGCAATACAGGTTGTTGCCGCCCATGTCGAGCACGTTACCCAATTGCCCGGCAGTGGCTGTGGCAGCGCCGCTGGCAGTCAAAATCAACGGAGTCGGCGATGTAGCCGTACTCGCTGTGGTACCAGTTCCGGAACTGATGAGGGTAAGATTACCGGTCAATTTGATACCGTTATCGTTACCGTTCAACCAGAGCGCGTGCATCTTGCGGTTGGTAGGAATGTACGCGTCGTCAAGCTGTGTACCGGCAGCAGTTGCACCGGTGAAGAAGGCTGTGCGCAAGTAGTATGCAGCAACACGTGCTGTAAAACCGGAGGCCGCAGTGGTATAAGTACCGCCTGTAGCAGTACCCGAGGCATTACCTACAGCACACGTTGGAGGCACGACATAACCATACCCTTTGTTGGTTACCGAACACGATGTGATTTGACCGTTGGAACCTATGTTCGCTGTTGCAGTCGCCCAGCAGCCGGCAGGGAATGCCAGCGTAGCACCCGAACCACCACCACCTGTGAAGGCCAGTGTTGGAGGAGTGAGGTAAGCGGATGTACCGGTGAGGTATACCGAAACTACTTTACCTCTATTCACTGTAATAGTGAAGTTGGCAGAGGTGAGAGCTGCCGCACCGGCCGGTTGTGTACCGCCGGTTACCGTAATGGTTGGGGCAGAGGTATATCCGCTACCTCCATTCGTTACCAGGTTCAAGGCTGTTGGTCCGGAGATACCTATCTGTGGGGCCACAGTATAATTCGCACCGCCAGCTGTGCAATACACAGAACCAACTCCGGAGCTCGACTGCGGAATGGTTGGGGCCGCTGCCGTTGCACCTGCATCGCTATTGATGGTGATACCACCGGTGACGGTAGCTTCACCCGATTTCTGCACGAGTGCATACGCTACACCCGGTGTGCTTTGGTTGACTACCGCTGTAGCAGCAGCCGGTGTAGTAGCACCGCCACCGCTAAATACGATGGTAGCAGTACCTGCAAAGCCCGAACCCGCGTTCACGATGTTCAAGCTACGAATGGTACTGGTGGTTGCATCACGGTTTACACTTACTTTCGGAGCAGTACCCACGTACAAGAAGGTTGCAGCACCTACTGCAACAGCACCACTGGTGTGGGTAGGACCTGCTGTAGCCGATCCTGCACCGGCCACAGTGCAAACGTAAAGATTGTCGCCGTATACATATTGTGATCCCAATACGTGCGCTTGTGCGCCTAAGTATGGAGCGCCTAACGTACCCGCTGAAAACAGCCACAAGAAGTTGTTGGCTGCTCCGCTGGTATGCGTTGGAGCGATAGTACCCTGGGTCGTTCCGGCCGTGAGGAGGTATACGTTACCCGCATTGAAATAACGCGAGTTGGCGCTACCTGCTGCACCACTAGTCCACTGCGTAGCTGCAACACCTGCTACGATGGGGTCGCTGGTATAACCAGCCCCCATACCCGTAACGGCTACGTTGGCAAGCTGCGTATTGATAGGACGTCCAAATAAGTTTACTGTATTGTCGATGGTGAGGTTACCATTGGTGTTCAGTGAACCCGCCAGGTGAGACATGTTACTGTTTACAATCAACTTTTGAGTAGTCGAAATAGAGTATGATCCGGTACCTGCAAAACTCAAGGTACGGATGATACCGTCGGCACCATTTCCTTCGAAGGTTCCTGTGCCGCTGATAGAGCAACTGCCGGAGCCATTCAGGGTTAAACTACCTCCAATGGCCATGTTTACATATCCATTGTTGATGAAATTACCGGCTACGGTGATAGAAACTGCTGCTGGAGTAGCTGCAGCTGTATGGTCGATAAGACGACCCCCTGCATTCACGGTGATATTCGCAAGTGCAGTCAGCGCGTTTGCCGTACCGTTCCATTGCAAAACACCGGTAATGCTCAAGCTGTTTACTATGGTTACCTGGTCCATGGTTACGATAGACCCGGAAGGAATAGTAATATTGGCCAGTCCCTGAGGCGGAACCACGCCACCCGACCATGTAGCCGGGCTGCTCCACAAACCACCTTGTGCCGAAGCAGTGTAGTTATAGGCGGGATCGGACGGGTTGTAAGTGAATACACTTACTTCGTCGATACCGATATCGGAGCCTCCGAAGGTTCCATCTGCTCTGAACTTAATTTTCACAGTCGATGAAGTAGTCGTACCCAAATCGATGGTATACTTTGTCCATACTGCCGAAACGCCCAGTGTGATGAGGTTGGCACCCCAGGTTGTTCCATTGTCGGTAGAAACCGCTACGCGAATCACGTCGGTACCACTGGTGTTGATGTGCCAGAAGGAGAGCGCCTTCGAACCTGCCAATGAACTAAAGTCCATGGTCGGTGAATACAATTCTCCTACGCCACCCGCCGGACAGTCGTAATCGTGGAAACGAGCAGACTTGGTCGTGGCGTTAGCACCGGTTGGTGTGTAACCACCAAGAGTGCTGGACCATCCCGTAGTATAGTTGCTCGCCTGCCACAACGCGTTGGCACCACCGGTGGCGTTGGACGCTGTGGACCATGCCGGGGTGATGGTGCTTGGAGTGGTCCAAACTGGAGATTCGAAGTTTTCGTTGTAGGGGAAACTAGTTACTGTTTGTCCGTACATTGAACCTTCAAACAAGACGCTTGCACCCAAGATCGCAATAAGCGAGAGGGTGCTAAACAGCAACCGCGCAATGCCCGTTCGCACGGACGCAGCGGCAGTTCCTGCCAGAGAAACAGACTTCGCCCACGTATGGGGCGCAAACAAGAATTTCCGGTTTGAAGCCGGATCAGTCATGTAACTGTTTGTCATTTGATTTGGTTTAATTGGTAATTGTTTTTGAGTAGTGGGTCGCAGCTAACAACATCACAGATCTTCTAGCCACTCCCGGGTTTGTTTAGGTTAACTGTCTAAGTGTTTAAGCAAAAATTTGAATTAAGGTATTATAGGTTTTAAGGTAATTAAAATGCTGCGTTATGAAA
>Ga0255272_1000045_pt1 | contig 13113 bp, 8 predicted proteins | sample AtltaT_10_FD_183804 | JGI IMG/M metagenome (GOLD analysis project Ga0255272, IMG submission 183804) | Metatranscriptome of freshwater microbial communities from Altamaha River, Georgia, United States - Atl_Atlam_RepB_8h (Metagenome... | ecosystem: Environmental > Aquatic > Freshwater > River...
AAAACGGCCGTTAATGTATACACTGAAGATCCTGCCTTGAGGCTACCAATACACGAAGCCTTGCGGAGTTACATGTTAAGCGTATTCCAAAACAAGCCCCAATGGGATAAAATTGCATAAAAAAATCCCGCCTATATGGACGGGATTTTAATCGAATAAGGTTTTCAACGATAGCTGTTACGCTTCGCTTTCTTCCGTTAATTTATCGTAAACTTCCTTGGATCCTACAATCATTTTTTGGAAATTTCTAACACCGGTTCCTGCAGGAATTAAGTGTCCAACGATAACGTTTTCTTTTAATCCTAACAAGTGGTCTTCTTTTCCAGAAATGGCTGCTTCATTCAATACTTTCGTAGTTTCTTGGAACGATGCCGCGGAAATAAAGGATTGCGTTTGAAGCGAAGCTCGAGTAATCCCTTGCAATAAAGGTGTTGAAGTGGCTGGCATTGCCTCCCTGGCTTCAATTAGGACTTTATCCTCTCGTTTCAACCGTGAATTTTCATCGCGAAGTTTTCGTACGGAGATTAACTGCCCTTTTTCAACTTCTTTAGAATCCCCAGCGTCACGAACGAGCATCATGCCATACAATTCATCATTGGCTTCCATGATGTCTGCTTTGTGCACGGACTGGCCTTCCAAAAAGCGCGTATCACCTGGATCAACGATTTCTGCCTTAAGCATCATTTGACGAACAATTACCTCAAAATGCTTATCGTTAATTTTCACCCCTTGGAGTCTATAAACCTCTTGGATTTCATTCACGATATACTCTTGTACTTTTGTAGGCCCCTCAATATTCAAGATATCGTTCGGCGTAATGGCTCCATCCGAAAGGGGCTGACCCGCACGAACGAAGTCGTTTTGCTGAACTAGAATATGTTTGGACAGAGGAACCAAGTATTTGCGAACCTCACCCGTTTTAGACGTGATAATGATTTCACGATTTCCACGCTTAATGTTTCCATAAGCTGCCGTTCCATCAATTTCAGAAACCACAGCTGGGTTGGATGGATTTCTCGCTTCAAACAACTCGGTAACCCTTGGTAATCCTCCTGTAATATCTCCAGACTTCCCGGAGGTTCTAGGAATTTTTACTAGGGTAATCCCTGCATCAACCACATCCCCTTCGTTAACAGCAATATGAGAATTTACCGGCAAAGAGTACTCACGTACCACTTCTTTCGTTTTGGTATCAATAATGTGAATCGCAGGGGATCGTTTTTTATCTCTGGATTCAATAATTACTTTCTCCGTAAATCCTGTCTGCTCATCCATCACCTCTCGGAAAGTAATTCCTTCTATGATGTTATCAAAGACGACTTTACCTTTTAATTCTGTAATAATCAATGCATTATATGGATCCCACTTACAAATCACCTCGCCCTTCTTCACGCTTCCTTTCTGCTCGACGAGCATCTCGGCACCGTAAGGAATGTTGGCATTCATAACCACGATTCCTGTTTTTTCATCGACAATCCGCATTTCGCCTGATCGGCCAACAACAATCACTTTTACGCTACCATCGCTTTCTTTTCGTTCGATCGTACGCAATTCCTCAAACTCTAATTTACCGCCCACTTTTGCTTTGATATCTGAACTATCCGCAATGTTGGAAGCGGTACCTCCCACGTGGAACGTACGAAGGGTAAGCTGTGTACCCGGTTCACCAATGGATTGTGCAGCAATTACACCAACCGCGTCTCCAATTTGTGCCTCCCTGTGCGACGCCAAGTTTCGTCCGTAACATTTTGAACAAACGCCTTTTCGCATTTCACACGTCAATACCGAACGGATTTCAACTTCTTCAATTCCAGCCTCTTCAATAGCTTTTGCTACCTGTTCTGAAATGATTTCTCCGCTGGCAACAATTAGTTGATCAGATTCTGGAACGTAAACATCGTGAACCGTTGTTCTTCCTAAAATCCGATCATAAAGCGGCTCAACCACTTCATCGTTTTTCTTGAGAGAAGATGCAACAATACCACGAAGGGTTCCACAATCCTCGCTATTGATGACGACATCCTGAGCAACGTCTACCAATCGTCGGGTCAAGTAACCTGCATCCGCCGTTTTGAGAGCGGTATCTGCAAGTCCTTTTCGCGCACCGTGGGTAGAGATAAAGTACTCAAGAATGGATAACCCTTCCTTAAAATTCGAAAGGATTGGGTTTTCGATAATTTCTTGAACCGTAGCCCCTGATTTTTGCGGTTTAGCCATAAGGCCTCGCATACCGGATAGCTGTCGGATTTGTTCTTTTGATCCCCGTGCTCCCGAATCAAACATCATGTAAATGGAGTTGAATCCTTGTCGGTCTGTTTTAAGTTGCTCCATCAAGGTGTGGGTAAGACGAGAATTGGTATGGGTCCAAACATCAATAATTTGGTTGTAACGCTCATTGTTAGTAATAAGCCCCATATTGTAATTCATCATTACCTCCTTCACTTCTTGTTCTGCCTTAGCCACGAGCGTTTCCTTCTCTTTAGGGATAATGATATCGTCTAAGTTAAAGGACAAGCCGCCTTTAAAAGCCATTTGGTATCCAAGCGTTTTAATGTCATCTAGGAATTGCGCAGAACGGCTCGTTCCTGAAATCTTGAGCACTTCTCCAATGATGTCTCTTAAGGCTTTTTTGGTTAATACATCGTTGATGTACCCTACCTCACGCGGAACTTTTTCGTTGAAAAGGACGCGGCCACACGTGGTATCAATCATTTTTAAAACCGGCACACCTTGATCGTCTAAGTCATAGGTTTTGACTTTAATCGTAGCGTGTAAATCCAATTGTTTCTCGTTGTAGGCAATAATCACCTCCTCTGGTGAATAGAAAATTTTTCCTTCACCTTTAACTTTTTCCGTTTCGGTTGAGACTTTACCTTTGGTCATGTAGTATAGACCAAGAACCATGTCCTGAGAAGGTACCGCGATAGGGGCGCCATTAGCAGGGTTGAGGATATTGTGCGACGCCAACATGAGGAGTTGTGCCTCCAAAATCGCAGCGTTCCCTAGGGGTAAATGGACTGCCATTTGGTCACCGTCGAAATCCGCGTTAAACGCTGTGGTTACCAAGGGGTGAAGGCGGATGGCTTTACCCTCGATTAATTTAGGTTGAAACGCCTGAATTCCTAAACGGTGTAAGGTAGGAGCCCGGTTCAATAATACGGGGTGACCTTTTAATACGTTTTCTAGGATATCCCAAACAACGGGTTCTTTGCGATCAACGATTTTCTTGGCGGATTTAACGGTTTTTACAATGCCGCGCTCAATCATCTTGCGGATAATGAACGGTTTGTAGAGCTCCGCTGCCATGTCTTTCGGTAGACCACACTCATGTAACTTTAAATCCGGACCTACAACAATTACAGAACGAGCGGAGTAATCAACCCGTTTTCCTAATAGGTTTTGACGGAATCGACCTTGCTTACCTTTTAAGGAATCCGAAAGGGATTTAAGGGCTCGGTTGGATTCTGTTTTAACTGCACTTGACTTACGAGAGTTATCAAACAAGGAATCAACAGCTTCTTGAAGCATTCGCTTTTCATTTCGAAGGATTACCTCTGGTGCTTTGATTTCAATCAATCGTTTCAAACGGTTGTTACGAATAATCACCCGACGGTATAGGTCGTTAAGATCCGAGGTAGCAAACCTTCCACCATCCAACGGAACCAAAGGACGCAATTCGGGCGGAATCACAGGAACTACTTTAACAATCATCCATTCCGGACGGTTGTCAATTCGCTCTTGGGATTCTCTCATAGCTTCCACCACTTGTAAGCGCTTTAAGGCCTCGTTTTTTCGTTGAACGGAGGTTTCCTCATCTGCTGCTGCTCGCAATTGGTTGGATAGAGAAATCAAATCTAAATCGCGCAATAAATCGTGAAGCGCCTCTGCGCCCATTTTCGCGATAAACTTGTTCGGATCTGAGTCGTCTAGGAAGTGGTTGTCTTTAAGGGCTGGATTATCGATGATATCTAAATAATCCTCTTCGGTCAAGAAATCATATTTCTTGAGGGTTAAGCCCTCCATCTCAGCCGTAATACCGGCTTGAATCACGACATAGCGCTCGTAATAAATAATTTGATCTAACTTTTTCGTCGGTAGACCCAACAAGTATCCAATTTTATTTGGAAGCGATCTGAAATACCAAATGTGGGCTACGGGAACTACCAAAGAAATATGTCCCATACGTTCACGACGCACTTTTTTCTCGGTCACTTCCACACCGCAACGGTCACACACGATGCCCTTGTAGCGGATACGCTTGTATTTTCCGCAATGGCACTCGTAATCTTTCACAGGACCGAAAATACGCTCACAGAATAATCCATCGCGCTCGGGTTTGTAAGTCCGATAATTAATGGTCTCTGGTTTTAGTACTTCACCACTGGATTGCTCCAAAATCACCTCCGGCGAAGCCAAAGAGATGGTTATCTTATTGAAGCTATTTTGTTTTTTTGGGGTTTCTTTTTTAAAAGCCATTTTTCTGCTTAATCAATAGTTATTAATCCATAGTAACATTAAGACACAATCCTTTCAATTCATGCAACAATACATTGAACGACTCAGGAATTCCGGGTTCAGGGATATTATCTCCTTTTACGATTGCTTCGTATGCCTTGGCTCTACCCATAACATCATCGGACTTAACCGTAAGAAGTTCCTGCAGGATATTCGCTGCACCGAAGGCCTCGATCGCCCAAACCTCCATTTCTCCAAATCGCTGACCTCCAAACTGCGCTTTTCCACCCAAAGGTTGTTGCGTGATCAGTGAGTAAGGTCCAATCGAACGTGCGTGCATTTTGTCATCTACCATGTGAGATAGTTTCAACATGTAGATAATTCCTACGGTAGCAGGTTGATCGAAACGTTCGCCCGTTCCTCCATCAATTAGATACGTTTTACCCGATTTCGGAATGCCTGCCTTTGCTGACCATTCGTCGATTTCGCTAGGGTGGGCACCATCAAAAATTGGGGTAGCAAATTTCACCCCTAACTTTTCTCCGGCCCATCCGAGTACCGTTTCATAAATTTGACCAAGGTTCATACGAGAAGGAACCCCTAGCGGATTTAACACAATATCCACTGGCGTACCGTCCTCTAAGAAAGGCATGTCCTCTTGACGAACGATATTCGCTACAATACCCTTGTTACCATGTCGTCCCGCCATCTTATCACCCACGCGAAGCTTACGTTTTTTCGCTACGTACACTTTCGCTAATTTGACGATACCCGCAGGGAGTTCGTCCCCAACTGAAATGTGAAACTTTCTTCGCTTATAGTTCCCTAATAAGTCGTTGGCCTTGATGCTGAAATTGTGAATCACGCGACTAATCATTTGATTCATCTTATCGTTAGCCGTCCAATTTAGAGGATTAATAATTGAATAATCCAAGCTCATGAGGCTTTTGCTCGTAAACTTGGTCCCTTTTTTAATAAGTTCCTCACGGAAGTTATTGAAAACACCCGATGATTTTTCTTCACCAAGGATAATCAATAATTTTTCAACTAATTTTTCTTTTAGTTCTGCGTACTCCTTGTGATATTCTGCATCCAATGTTTCAAGGATGGGTTTATCTTGGGTTTTACTTTTTCGATCCTTTACGGCACGAGAAAATAACTTCTTATCGATTACTGTACCTCTTAAGGATGGTCCAGCTTTCAACGAAGCGTCTTTCACATCACCCGCTTTGTCACCAAATATGGCACGAAGTAGTTTTTCTTCTGGGGAAGGATCCGTTTCTCCTTTCGGGGTTATTTTCCCGATAAGAATGTCTCCTTCTTTAATCTCTGCTCCAATTCGAATCAAACCATTTTCGTCCAAATCCTTCGTTGCTTCTTCGGAAACATTCGGGATATCAGAGGTTAATTCTTCCATACCTCGCTTCGTATCTCGAACTTCCAACGAATATTCATCGATGTGAATAGAGGTAAAGATATCGTTTCGTACAACCTTTTCAGAAATTACAATGGCATCCTCAAAGTTGTAACCTTTCCACGGCATGAAGGCTACCTTTAGGTTTTGTCCTAAGGCTAATTCACCGTCTTGGGTGGCATATCCTTCACACAACACCTGTCCTTTTTCTACGCGATCGCCTTTGGCAACGATTGGTTTAAGGTTGATGCACGTGCTTTGGTTGGTTTTAGAAAATTTAGTAAGTGGATACTTTTTGATTTCGCTATCGAAAGAAACCAATTTGTCGTCGTCTGTCCAATCGTATCGGATTACGATTTCGTTGGCATCCACATATTCAACCACTCCTTTTCCTTCTGCATTTACAAGAACCCGTGAGTCTCTTGCAACCAACTCTTCGATTCCTGTTCCCACAATGGGTGAACTTGGTTTGACCAATGGAACGGCTTGACGTTGCATGTTGGATCCCATTAGGGCACGGTTCGCATCGTCATGCTCCAAGAAAGGAATTGAACTCGCTGCGATGGAGGCAATTTGGTTTGCACCCACATCCATTAACTTTAATTCCTTCGGATTCACAACCGGGAAATCTCCTTCGTAACGGGCTTTAACGATATCGGAAAGGAAGTTACCTTTATCATCTACTTGGGCATTGGCCTGGGCAATAATTTGACCATCCTCCTCCTCTGCCGCCAGGTAAATAGGCTCTGAACTTATCGCCACTTTTCCATTTTCTACCTTTCGGTATGGGGTTTCAATGAACCCTAACTTGTTTACTTTCGCAAAAACACAAAGGGAGGAAATAAGTCCGATGTTTGGACCCTCCGGTGTTTCAATGGTACAAAGTCGACCGTAGTGGGTGTAATGAACGTCACGAACCTCAAAACCGGCGCGCTCTCTTGATAAACCACCAGGCCCTAGGGCTGATAACCTACGTTTGTGGGTAACCTCCGCAAGCGGATTGGTTTGATCCATAAACTGAGAAAGTTGGTTGGTTCCAAAGAATGAGTTGATTACAGAACTTAGGGTTTTGGCATTGATCAAATCTATTGGAGTGAAAACCTCATTATCACGAACGTTCATTCGCTCACGAATGGTTCTCGCCATTCTCGCCAATCCGACACCAAACTGAGCATATAATTGCTCTCCAACGGTACGAACCCGACGATTTGAAAGGTGATCGATATCATCTACGTCGGCCTTGGAATTGATGAGTTCAATGAGGTACTTGACAATTTCAATAATGTCTTGTTTTGTTAGGACCCTAGAGTCCTCTTCCGCATTAATTTTTAATTTCTTATTCAATCGGTAACGGCCAACTTCTCCTAGATCATACCGCGTATCGGAAAAGAATAACTTTTCAAAAACACCTTTTGCCGTCTCAAAATCTGGTGGATCGGCATTACGCAATTGTCGATAAATATACTCGATGGCTTCCTTCTCCGAGTTGGTTGGATCTTTCTGAAGCGTGTTGTAAATGATGGTGTAATCGGTTGCGTTAGCATTTTCTTTGTGCAAAATAACCGATTTAGCGCCTGAATCTAAGATTTCATCCAAATGCTCTTCCCGGATTTCTAATTCTCGATCAAGGATTACTTCGTTTCGCTCAATAGAAACTACCTCACCGGTGTCTTCATCAACGAAATCTTCAATCCATGTTTTAAGTACCCTTGCAGCAAGGCGTCTTCCGACCAACTTCTTGATGGTCGATTTTGCAATTTTTACTTCGTCAGCAAGACCAAAAATCTCTAGGATGTTACGATCGGCTTCATACCCCATTGCACGGAACAAGGTTGTTAAAGGAAGCTTCTTTTTACGATCGATGTAAGCATACATGATGCTATTGATATCGGTAGCAAATTCCATCCAAGAACCTTTGAAGGGGATAATTCTAGCCGAATACAATTTGGTGCCGTTTGCGTGACGGGATTGACCAAAAAACACGCCTGGAGAACGGTGCAATTGGGATACAATGACACGTTCAGCGCCATTCACCACAAAAGACCCTTTCGGCGTCATATAGGGAATTGTACCAAGGTAAACATCCTGCACAATGGTTTCAAAATCCTCGTGTTCAGGGTCGGTACAATATAATTTCAATTTAGCTTTTAACGGAACGCTGTAGGTTAAACCGCGTTCGATACATTCTTCTATGGAGTATCTTGGTGGATCAATGAAATAATCCAAAAATTCCAAAACAAATTGATTACGCGTATCTGTTATGGGGAAGTTCTCGGCGAAAACCTTGAAAAGTCCTTCGCTTTCTCTATTTTCTGGGGTGGTCTCAAGTTGAAAAAATTCTTGAAACGATTTCAATTGAACCTCTAGAAAATCGGGATACTCAAAGGTATTTTTACTAGAGGCGAAGTTAATTCGGGTTGAATTATTTTTTGTTGCCAAGGGAATTTAATTTAAATAGTTAAGAATGAACAATGCATAAACAGGATAAGGCACCCGATAAATCGGTTGCCTTTCCTGTATAATTCGTTTGAAATTATTTAATTTCAACTTCAGCACCAGCCTCTTCAAGAGACTTTCTAAGCCCTTCTGCTTCGTCTTTAGAAACGGCTTCTTTCAACGTTGCTGGAGCGCCATCCACTAAATCCTTAGATTCTTTTAAACCGTTACCAGTTAATTCTTTAACTAATTTAACTACAGCCAATTTGTTAGGTCCGCTTGCTTTAAGAACGACTGTAAACTCAGTTTTCTCTTCTGCAGCAGCTTCACCACCACCACTGGCGCCACCACCACCTGCAACCATTACTGGAGCGGCAGCCGCGGGTTCGATTCCATACTCATCCTTTAGGATTGCAGCTAACTCATTTACTTCCTTAACGGTAAGATTTACAAGGGTTTCTGCGATTTGCTTTAATTCAGCCATTTTATTTGATTTTTAAAAAGGTTAATAATTATCTCTGTTCGAGTGTTTTTAAGATTCCTGCTATTTTACCTCCGGAACCTTTCAGTCCAGATACTACATTTTTGATTGGGCTTTGGAGTAGACCAACAATTTCTCCGATAAGCTCTTCTTTGGATTTCATTGTTTCAAGGGCAATCAATTGGTTGTCACCAACAAAAATTGCTTCTTCAATGTAGGCTCCTTTAAGAATCGGTTTATCGTTTTTCTTTCGAAACTCTTGAATCAAACGCGCTGGAGCATTGGCTTCTTGACTGATCATTATCGAGGTAGAACCCTTCAATAAATCCCTCAATTCACCATAGTTTTTACCTTCAACACGATCCATAGCCTTTTTCAACAAACTATTTTTGACCACTTTCAAAGAAATGTTTGTTTGAAAACATCTTCTTCTCAAGTTGTTTACCGTTTCAACCGTAAGTTCGGCAGTATCGGTCAAATATAGTATGTTGGTAGCGGATAATTCAGCAGCCAAATCGTCAATGTACTGTGCTTTTTCTTCTCTGTTCATTTTAAAAATTTTAAGCCGTTACTGATTTGGTGTCTATTTGAATTCCGGCGCTCATCGTAGAGCTCAAAGCGATGCTTTTGATGTAGGTACCCTTAGCTGCTGAAGGCTTTAACTTCAACAACGTTTGAATAAGCTCGTTAGCATTTTCTTTCAGCTTAGCTCCTTCAAAACTCACTTTACCAACAGCGGAGTGAACGATACCGTTCTTATCCACTTTAAAGTCAATTTTTCCAGCCTTTACTTCCTGAACTGCTTTCGCAACATCCAAGGTTACTGTACCCGTTTTTGGATTGGGCATTAAACCACGAGGGCCTAATACTCTACCTAACGCACCTACCTTTCCCATTACAGAGGGCATGGTGATGATTACATCAATATCGGTCCAACCATCCTTAATCTTGGCGATGTAATCGTCAAGACCTACGTGATCTGCTCCTGCGGCTTTAGCTTCTGCTTCCTTGTCAGGAGTACAAAGCACTAAAACACGCATGTCTTTACCGGTTCCGTGCGGTAGGGCAACGGTTCCACGTACCATTTGATTCGCTTTACGAGGATCTACACCCAATCGCACCGCGATATCAACAGACGCATCAAACTTGGTGGTTGAAATGGCTTTTACCAAATCACAAGCTTCTCCTAACGAGTATGCCTTGCCTAAATCTACTTTAGACAGCACTTCCTTTCTTTTCTTTGAAATTCTTTTCATGTCTTTTCGATTTAATTATTTGGTTTTTGGAGGCTCTCCTCCTTTCACTACAACCCCCATGCTTCGTGCTGTACCAGCAACCATAGACATGGCAGAATCTACCGTAAAACAATTTAAGTCGGGTAACTTATCCTCGGCAATCATTCTCACTTGATCCCAAGAAATGGTACCCACCTTTGATTTGTTTGGTTCGGATGATCCTTTTTTGATTTTCGTATGTTCCACAATTTGAACTGCTGCTGGGGGCGTCTTAAGAATGAAATCAAAAGATTTATCCGCATAAACAGTAATTACAACGGGAACTACTTTTCCGGGCTTATCTTGAGTTCTCGCATTGAACTGCTTACAAAACTCCATGATGTTTACCCCTTTGGCACCAAGTGCCGGACCGATCGGGGGCGAAGGATTCGCCGCACCGCCTTTGATCTGTAATTTGATCAAAGCTGCTACTTCTTTAGCCATTTATTCACAATTTATGTAGTCAAACATAAGTACTCACGGGAAGCTTCGATCGTTTTCCTTACTCCTACGGTTAATACACAATTAAACCTCTTTCTCCACTTGCATGTAACTCAATTCCAGCAAGTTTTTTCTTCCAAATATTTTTACCATCACCTTCAACTTCTTTTTGTCTTCGTTGATTTCATCCACCACTCCACTAAAATTATTAAACGGACCATCGATTACTTTTACCGACTCACCGACCACAAACGGAATTCTCAATTCCTCTTCGTTTTCGGATAATTCGTCCACTTTTCCTAGGATTCTATTTACTTCGGACAAACGCATAGGAACCGGAGCCCCCCCTTTTTCCGCACCTAGGAAACCTATAACATTTGGAATATTCTTTATAACGTGAGGAACTTCCCCCACCAAATTGGCTTCAATCAAAACATATCCAGGAAGATAGGCTTTTTCCTTGTTGACTTTTTTACCATTCCGAATTTGAAAAACTTTTTCGGTAGGAATAAGTACTTGCGCAACGAAATCCGTGAGTTTGTGACGTGCAATTTCCAGTTCAAGCAATTCTTTCACCTTCTTTTCCTTGCCACTAATCGCTCGGACCACGTACCACTTTTTTGTATTTTCAGACATTCGCTTTCGCCTTAATAAATGAAACCTAACAACCCTCGCCAAGTATCGCCAGGCTTACCACTTATACCAAAGGAGTAATCCATAACAAAAATTAACAAGGAAAAAATAAGGACAGAAACCAACACAATGATGGTATTATTCTGTAGCTCCTTCCAAGTTGGCCATGTAACATGGTGCAACAATTCTTGGTAAGTTTCTATGATATAGTTTCTAATTCTATGAAACACGTTCTATTTTATTTTTGCACGGGCGGTAGGATTCGAACCCACGACCAATGGTTTTGGAGACCACTACTCTACCAGCTGAGCTACACCCGTTTAATAAGGGGAGCCGAAGCTCCCCTTTAATTAAACACTTTTATAACTCGAATTATCCGACAATTTCAGTTACCTGACCCGCACCTACGGTACGACCTCCTTCACGAATCGCGAAACGAAGACCTTTATCCATAGCTACTGGCACAATTAATTTTACATTAATCGTAACGTTATCACCAGGCATAACCATTTCACGACCGTCTGTAAGGCTAATTTCACCCGTTACATCCGTAGTTCGGAAATAGAATTGAGGACGATATTTGTTGTGGAATGGCGTGTGACGACCACCTTCTTCTTTTTTCAAAACGTAAATTTCAGCTTTGAAATCCTGATAAGGTTTTGTTGATCCTGGTTTACAAATAACCATTCCTCTTTTAATTTGAGTTTTCTCAATACCTCTTAAAAGAAGACCTACGTTGTCACCTGCCTCACCTCTGTCAAGGATTTTACGGAACATCTCAACCCCAGTTACGGTAGAAGATAATTTCGCATCACCCATTCCTAAGATATCAACTGACTCACCAGAATTGATAACTCCTGTTTCGATACGACCTGTAGCAACGGTACCACGACCTGTAATTGTAAACACGTCTTCAATTGGCATCAAGAAAGGCTTATCTACATCCCGTGGAGGCAATTCGATGTACGTATCTACTGCGTTCATTAACTCTTCTACAGTAGCTACCCATTTTGCTTCACCGTTCAATGCACCAAGTGCAGATCCTTTAATTACTGGTGCATTATCACCATCGTATTGATAGAAAGACAATAGTTCACGAACTTCCATCTCAACTAACTCTAACAACTCCTCGTCATCAACCATATCTACTTTATTCATAAATACAACCAAACGAGGAACACCAACTTGACGTCCTAGAAGGATGTGCTCACGCGTTTGTGGCATGGGACCATCGGTAGCAGCTACAACAAGGATAGCTCCATCCATTTGTGCAGCTCCCGTAACCATGTTCTTTACGTAGTCAGCGTGACCTGGACAGTCAACGTGTGCGTAGTGACGAACCGCTGTTTCATATTCAATGTGTGAGGTGTTAATTGTAATACCTCTTTCTTTCTCTTCAGGAGCGTTGTCAATTGAAGAGAAGTCTCTTACTTGAGCAAGACCTTTTGACGCCAATACGCTTGAAATAGCAGCAGTAAGCGTAGTTTTACCGTGGTCTACGTGTCCAATAGTACCAATGTTCACGTGTGGTTTCGAACGATCGAAATTTTCCTTAGCCATTTTTACTTATTTATTTACTAGTTAATACTCATTTATCATAAAATTGACCCCTACTTTATTTAAGGTCAACATTTTTCCGTTGAGCCAATGACGAGATTTGAACTCGTGACCTCTTCCTTACCAAGGAAGCGCTCTACCCCTGAGCTACACCGGCACTCAAAGTTGAGCGGGAGACGAGGGTCGAACTCGCGACATTCAGCTTGGAAGGCTGACGCTCTACCAACTGAGCTACTCCCGCTTAAATTTTCTATCGTGGGGAGAGCAGGATTCGAACCTGCGAAGGTGAAAACCAACAGATTTACAGTCTGTCCTCGTTGGCCGCTTGAGTATCTCCCCAACATACCGAGCCGATGGAGGGATTCGAACCCCCGACCAGCTGATTACAAATCAGCTGCTCTGGCCAACTGAGCTACATCGGC
>Ga0255272_1000065_pt1 | contig 11721 bp, 10 predicted proteins | sample AtltaT_10_FD_183804 | JGI IMG/M metagenome (GOLD analysis project Ga0255272, IMG submission 183804) | Metatranscriptome of freshwater microbial communities from Altamaha River, Georgia, United States - Atl_Atlam_RepB_8h (Metagenome... | ecosystem: Environmental > Aquatic > Freshwater > River...
CCTTCCATTTCCCCGGCCACTCCCGCTCATCACGACCACTTCCCTGAAATGCGCCGGCGTCCACTGCTTCGGGTATTACCGCGACTTTCGACTCGTCGAGCCCTAGCAGCGCACAAGCGTCTTCTTTCACCGAAGCCGACACGCAGATCACTCTGTCGCACTGGCGCAGTTTTCTCAACCTCGCCTCATACATTTTTCGAACGTCAAGCGCTCTCAGATACAGTTCCGGAAACTTCAATGGTATGAGATCGTGCAGCGTGACGATGTTCACGCAGTTTTTCGCGATGTAAGTCGACGGCTGCAGCATATGCAGCACGTCAACTCCGCGCAGTTCGACATTCCTAAGCAGTGCTAAGTCGATCACTGCATGTGAGCGCTCGGGCTTGTGCGGCCTGAAAACCCGCTTGAATTCAATATTGCCAGACGAGAGCTCGCGATACGGCCAGTCGTAATTCGACAGGGTCAGATAGGTGAAGCGCTCCTCCGGATAGAGTTGCAACAGAGATATGCTCAAGTTGTAGCAATAGGTACCTATTCCCGCGTAGCGGGAAGCGGTTTGGAGCGGCCGAACATCGAGACATACAGTCATGCGGCCTTGGCACCTATATCCAGCTCAATCGCCGCAACGCAAAAATCATGAGACGCGTATACCGAATGAGGATTGCCAGCACCAGCCATCGCTTTGGACAATGCCGGAATAGAAACGTAAGGCGCGCCTTCAGGTAGTCCGGCGATCGCTTGCTCGTAAAGATCTCTATCGCCTCGTTCAACCTTATTCTGCTCCTGCCGATCGCTATTCCGCCGGTGCTCTCCACACGATTGAAGAGAACACTGCAAGACGTAACGAGAACGCGGTACTCCGTCTTTCTGGCCCTCAAGGTCAAATCTGCATCGGCCAGATATTGAGGCATCCGCTTCTCGTCGTACACGCCGTAGGTGAGGAGAAAATGTCTGGGAATTAGCGTACCCATCCCGGGAGTCCAATCGACCTCCCACACGCCCTGAAAAGACTGCATGGGTCGTTCTCGGCAGCTGATCATTGTTTCACCGGGCCAGGGCCACGTTAACCGACCTCCTGCACACCAAACCGACGATCCATGCAAGTCGAAAATCAGGGAGCCGACAATTGCGAAAGCGTTCACGCTTGCGCATTCCACCAACGAAGCGACCGCACCCGCTTCTACCTTCACGTCGTCATTCAGCGGAAGTATGTAATCCGCACCACGATCAAGGCTCGCTCGGATGCCGAGGTTCATGGAGGCCGACCACCAAAGATTGCCATCCCCATTCAGCAGCCGAACCGATGGAAATCTGTCCGCAACGACAGTCGACGTACCGTCCGTCGATCCGTCATCGACTACGCAAACCTCTAGATTCCGATAATCCGACGCGTACACTGATTGCAGGCATTCCGTTAACGACATCACCCGGTTGTGCGTCGGTATGACGACGCATACCTTCGGCTGGCGATTCATGACGGGGGTCGAACGATTTTGCGTGGACTGGGCTTCATGCACCGCTACTCCACGAGTAGCACATGATTTCTTCCTTCCAAAAGAACCAAGGGGCCTGCCACATGAAGCTATTCCCGGGTTGAGTTCCACGCTGCGGGTAAATTCATGGCTACTTTGTTGCGACGATCTCAACATGAGATCTGAAGCGACCGCCGAAATGATACAGGGCAGCCTTGAACAAACGGTACCCTAGGCCCCTATATGATTTCCGGTACATGAATATAGGCTCGATGTAATGCGCCTCTCGAACTGTAAATCCGAAGCGCTCAAATAGCACACGCAATTCCGACAGCGAGTAAAACCGCACGTGGCCTCGCCATTGCGATGCTTTTAGTAGCGATGTCTGCTCCAAATCCGTATCGAGATTATTTTGGCCACTTAGCAGACGTAAAAGACCGGCAAGATGCGCTGCATTATTGGTGCTGCAATACACGACCCCGCCGGGCTTTAACACTCGGTGCATCTCGGACAGAACGTTTTGAAGGTTGTACAAGTGCTCAATGATTTCAGTGAAGAAAATCACCGACACAGAGTTGTCTGGGAGGGCAATACGAGACGGTGTTTGCCGTTCCTCTTCAGTAAATGCAACTGCAGGGTCGATATTGCAGTCCATCAGTTCAATGCCGGTCATCGCAGTGCGAAACTCCTGGTGGAAGTGCAGGCCAACACCCACAAGCCGTTTGTCGCCCAATACCTCCTGGCACAGCCGCAAGATTGTTCCCGGGAACGGTCCGATATCCATGACCAAATCACGGTCTGGAGCGTATCGCGCGGTGAGGTCAACTGCTCGGGCGAATCTCCAGCAGTGCATCTCCGCCCACGACGTCTGCAAACCGTCCAGTTCTCGCAATTCGTCCTGAATAGGGGCGTACTTGGTCGCGATATGCGCCAGCACTTCAGCAAATACGGTCATCGGCCATCCTGTCGTTGCACGTGGGATACACGGCATGCGAGGAACATTATCGGGTCGCCTCGCTGCTTGGCTTGCAAAGCACTTAGCGCGCGCGTTTTCGTAATTCGTCGAAATCAGCTAAGAAGCCCTGCGCTGACATAAGGGATAATAGTACTTTGACGAACCGAATAACTCGGCCTCGCAGTGCGGCCCTCATCAAGCCCATTTTCCATTTCGGAACTGCGCGGTTCCTAACGAAGAGAAAATAGGTGTTCCGATTTATGAGTGTATAACCATACCTCTCGGCAATTCGCCCTAGTGCCTTAACGCTGTAAAAGAACACGTGCTGCCCAGACTCCGGAGCGAGATACCACCAGTTCTTGGTCTCATCCGAATAGGGACACGTTGAAATGAGCAATACTGCCGGTCGGTGCCCGAACAGGGCGTCTAAATCCGTGGCGGGATTGACGAAGTGCTCTACCACTTCGAAGGCGAGCACCATGTCCGGCTGGGAGAAATCGGGCTTTGTAAAAGCCAGCGCATAAATGGGGCTGGCATATTTGTCTTCCGTATAGCAGTTTATGCCGTAGTCACGAAGCAGACGGCAAAGGAGGCCGTCTCCGCCGCCGTAGTCTATGACGTGGCGCAAACTGAGAAGTCTCGCAACCAAGAAGCTTACGGCGAGATTCATCAAGTTCCTCTGTGCGGCACCCGTGTCATATCTCGACAGACTCGACTCGTACGCCTCGTCGAGCCAATGAGGCGCCTGTGTCTGCAATGAATTACACGCAGCGCACTTGTAGTAAGAACACCGATGCTTCTTCAGAATGTCTAGCTGGAACTGCTCTAAGACAGTGCCGCCGCAAAGCCGGCAATTATGACCGGCCTCAAAATGTGCCTCTATCAGCATGAATCTCGATGACCTAAGCCGGCCGGATGGCTGGCTTGCCGCTATCGCTCGGCGCAGGCCGGAGTGAAGGGCCTCTCGGCCCATTACGTATCTTCTTGAAGTGGAACACCGACCGCACACCCCCGATGTCCGCCACTAGGAAAGCACACGCAATAGGCGGAATCAAGAACATCAAATTCGATAGATAGTACAGACTTTGCGCTGCGTCAGAAGTAAATCCGCTCACTGTCCCGTACACAACCAGAAAGACTAGCAGGTTGCTCTTGAACACGTTTGTGAACTTCACGATAGACAGCAGTAGGCCGACGACAAAACAATAGATGACGCCGTAGTAGTTGAATGCGGCGAACCCTATGACTTGCATGGAAGGCGATGCACCGTAGCCCACGTCGCCATCGCCGAAAGCGTAGGCGTGGAGAAGCAGCGCAAACTTCTGCGCGATATCATCCTTGTAGCCGACATAGGGCGACAGAAGGGAGGTGTAATAGGACAATATGTTCAAAGGCTCCCTAAAGCTCCGGTTCGCCTCGAGCACGAAGTACATGTAAATCGCATCAGCCGTATTGATGAATCTTTTCACGATAGCGAGAAGAACCGTCGCCTCGTAATTAGTTCCTGACACTACGACATAGAATCTGTAAGGGATATAGAGAGCTCCGATCGCCGCAAGCCAGAGCAGGAGCTTCGTAGGAACTTTTAACTTACCGCCCAGAATTTGGTTGTAGTAGTAGATGAAGGCCACATAAGCAAACAAAAGACCTATCAGGCCGGTTTTTCCTTGCTCCATCAGCAGCGCTGGATACGCGACAGCGGCCATTCCGATGAAAAACAGTTTTTTCTTACGGTACAGATAGAGGGCTTCCCACGACAGGATCGGCAGAAGCATGGCGACTCCAGCATGCACGAACTTTACTATCCCAAAGCCTCCGGCATACATCGTCGGCGTTGGGCCGCCCTCGTAAAGAATCGGCAAGCCTCTATTCAATATAAAAATCAGATCGAAAAGCCCTTGATAAATCACGACGAAGATAATAGCCGCGGATAGCGCTCTGGGCGTGAATATGACAAATACCTCTCTCGGCGAACGATTCCATTTTGCAAAGAGATTAAGACCAACGAAAAACGCTAAAAGTGAAAATGAGATATAAAGAAAATAACTCGGCCGCAGGTCACCCTGCAAGTACGCATATGCGGCGTAAGTGATGGTGAACGTCTGGTTTATGAAGATGAAGATCCACGGGTCGAACACGTGGAAGACAGCCTTCCTGCACAACAAAAAAATGGCAAGAGCCGATACGGCTAGGCACAAACCGTATAGCCCGAAGTCGAAGCTGCTTATATCCATGTTGCTACCGTTACTCCCGCCCTCTGACACCTGAACGGCGCCGGGTGACGATGTGTCATCGCTTAACCCGCCTCAACGCGGACCTACTTGCGCGATTCGTTTATCGTCGCCGGTCGTCGGCGATTCCTCCCGTTTTGCTGTCGCCCAGGCGTCCTGGAAGAGTTGCCAATATTCCTTCGCCATCCGCTGCGTGTCGGAGAACTCGCTGACTCTGGCTCGGCCCGCTTGAATGAGCCGCGCGCGCTGCGCCTCGTCTGCCACTAGTCGCATCATGACGTTCGCAATTTCCCTTTGCGATGAAGGATCGAAGAACAAGGCAGCCTCACCTGCGATCTCCGGCAGGGACGTGTTGTTGCTACACGCCACCGGGACGCCGGCCGCCATCGCTTCCAGAACGGGTAGTCCGAATCCTTCGTAAAGAGAAGGGAAGACGACGCCGGCGCAATTGCTAATGAGAGTCCCCAAATCAGCTATGTCGACATAGCCGGGAAAGACCACGCGCTCGGCCAGATTCATGCTACGAACAAAGCCCTTCAGCCACTCCAGGCGCGGCCCCGGCGCGCCCGTGCAAACCAGCTTGATGTCCGCGTCCAGCTTTTCATGGCACGCCACGCGAAAGGCGCCGAGCAGCGCCTCGTGATTCTTGTGCTTCCAGAAATTCGCCGGATACAGCAAGTATCGTCGCTGGGTTAGCCCAAGGTGCTGCAACGCGCGACCATCGCGCGATTGAGAGGACATCCTATGGGCCAATCGATGATGAATGGTGCGTACGAGCGGAAGACCGCGACCGCCATGCGCAAGCACAGCTGCTCGTGAGAATTCCGATACGGTCGCTATGGCCGTTGCTTTGCGACACACTTCGAAAAAAATTTCCTCGCGCTGCTCTATTTCATCGGCGGAAAAAAATTCTGGATAGGCCTTATGCTGGAGATCGTGGATCGTGCATATCGTCAGAATTCCGGGTTCGCAATAAGTCGGCACTGTAAAGGGGCAAAAAAGCAGATCGACGCCCATTCCGTGCAGCAATGCGCCCCGCGCGCGGCTCGTCAATATCGTTTTTGCGTCGCGGTAACGACGCCTCAGTCGGCTTTCGTACTTGCGAGGCAAATGGACAAGCAACCGCGACGCAAGAGCTCGTACGCCCGATCGGGAAGGTGCCTTGCTCCGGCGATGAACGGTAAGCACGCGGCGCATATTGGACCGTTCGAGCGACGCCAATTCTTCGTGCGATGCTGCCTGCGTAAGCAGTATGAATTGACCGCGGGGCACAAGACCACTGAGCTGGTGCAGCAACTCGAGCACGACGACCTTCGCCCCCCCGTTTGCCCCGCCCGGGGAAAGCGGCGTTAAGTCCACTGCAATGGTCTTTGGTTCGTCCATCGACCGTTCACCGCAATCAGCGACCACGTCCGCCTTCCACAGGTAATGAACTGGCAACCGTGCGTCGAATGCGCTGGAGCAATCCTTTGATTTTCTTCGCGCCCCATCGCGGCCAGCGCAAATTCTGCCCCCCGAAATGCTGGTCGAATACGAATCGATCCGCGTCGATATGTCGCGTAACTTCCGATGGATGAGTGACGCGGCCTAGCGGTGATACCGGTATTCCGTCCAGCACCGTCGCCGACTTGGTGTTCGCTGCGTCAGGGCCAAAACCGATGTTGGAAACCAGGTTGACGTTTGGCGTCACCGTAACCCCGCCTTTATACCACATGCACGCCAGCCATTGGTAATCCCATGTGTTGATGTCACCGCGGAAAACCTGGTCGAATATATTCGTCCAGTACTTCCATTCGACTCGGTCGTCGAAGAGCCTCTTCCACTCACGCGTTTTTCGCCACTCCGGCCAGAATGACATATTTACATCGTACTGCTGCCACGCTCTGCGCCACGACGCCCAGCCCCAAACGTGGTTGTAGCGGGAGAAATAGTAGGAAGCATGGCCTCTGACATTGCCTTCCTGAAAGTTGTCTCCCGTAACGGTCCACACCTCCGCATGGTTCTTGTAGCGATCCAGCAACTCGTCGCAGAAACGGAAGAAGTCCCGACCAGGAACGCAGTCATCCTCCAGAACGATGCCTTGCTCTTCGTGCTCGAAGAACCAGTCCACGGACGAGGGAATCGATAATCTCACCGGCAGATGAGTCGTGCGAAAAAGGCGATGCGTTTCACAAGGCCAATCAATGCGCTTCACGAGACTTCGTACAGCCTCGACTGCCGCCACGTCCGAGGCGCGCGTTGGATCGGGTGCATTGCTCGCAAAGTACAGCCGCGGCGGCTTTGCATCCCGGATCGCACTAAAAACTCGCTCCGTCGTCTCGAACCGGCGATACGTCAAGAATAGTACGGCCTTGTTCATTCCTTCCCTTCGTCCTGCGTTCACCAGATCTTCCAGCCCGCCTTCCCGGACGCCCAGAGCTGATTTAGTTCGTTACGATCGCGCAAAGTGTCCATGCAATGCCAGAAGCCCTGATGTTTGAAGGCGTTCAACTGACCTTTTGCACAGGCCCGTTCCAGCGGTTCCCGCTCTAGCACTGTATGATCGTCATCGATCCATTCGAGGAAGTCGGGTTGAATCACGAAAAAACCGCCGTTGATCCAGTCACCGCCGAACTCCGGCTTTTCGACGAACCGCGTTACGGTGTCATCGTTGTGTATTTCCAACTTGCCATACCGCGACGTGGGATGAACGGCAGTAAGGGTGATCATCCGCCGCTGGGCGCTGTGGCTCTGGAGCAGCTGCGCGAGATTGATATCCGCCACGCCGTCTCCGTAGGTAAGCATGAAAGGCTCGCTAAGATACCGGCGCAACCGCCGCACGCGGCCGCCCGTCATCGTATCTGCCCCTGTATCGACCAGCGTCACCTTCCAGTTCAATCGATGTGGTTCTTCGAACGTCACTGCGCCGTTCGCGAGATCGACCGTAATGTCGGAATGGTGAGCGTGGTAGTCGAGGAAGAATTCCTTAATTACATGCCCTTTGTAGCCGAGCGCCACGATGAACTCGTTAAACCCCTGGCTGGCATACACGTTCATGATGTGCCAGAGAATCGGATACCCGCCGATTTCCACCATCGGCTTTGGTAATTCACTTGTTAGTTCCGCGAGCCGCGTCCCTAGCCCCCCCGCCAAAATAACAACCTTCATTTTGCTCCCCGTTGGTGGCACCTTGCGGTGCCTATCGCGTTGCGTCTACGCGTCTTACGAACTCAAGAAGATCCGCTATTCCCTGCGTCAATGGAATCGAAGTCCTGAAACCGAATGAATCGAGAGCGCTCGTACGTATCCTGAATCTTGACTTGTCACCGTCGTACGGCACTGCCACCGATTGCACCCCGCCTGGCAGAAAGATTGGAACCGCTGCGCCCGACTTCTCCGCCACGCCTGCAACCGCATGCGCGAGCTCTCGAATTGTGAGCGTGTCGCCCGACGCGAGGTTCACCGCGGGCGGCAGCTGAGCATCCGTCTCCAGCAGAAGCGCGACCGCGCGCGCGATGTCGCGAACGTGAATGAAGTCGCGCTGCGGCGTGCCATCGGATTTTAGTTCTATTCTTCGCTTCTCGATCGCCGTCCTACATAGGTCATTTACGACCAGCCACCAGCAGTCGTTCGACGCAAAAGCCGGCGCTCCGTAGCCGTTTGACAGGCGCACGGATACGGCGTCCAGCCCCTTTGAGCGCTTGAGGCACGAAAGCGTCTCCTCGCACATCAAATGAGTGAGTCCATAATTGTTCAGCGGGCGAAGAGGCGTTGTCTCGTCAATCAGATCGCCAGGCTTGATGTTTCCGTATACCTGCATCGTCGAGAAGTAAACGAACCGCCCGAAGTATTGCCTGTCGCAAAGAAGCGAAGCGAGTTGGATCAGCGGACTCACGTTTATGCCAAGCGCCGCGCCCAAATCTTCCTGCGATTGGAAATGATTGAGGGAAACACAGTACACCAACGAGTCGAAAGGCAGTGTGGCCACCTCGCGGACAAAACGCGGATCAGCCAAATCTCCGCGTATCGAACGATCGACGCGTTTCATCAGTCCGCCAGAATCTCTCGGCGGAGTTCTGTATACGAGCGTCACCTCGTGACCAGTCTCCTTCAGATACGCCGCAACCTGCCCGCCTAGATAGCCGGATCCCCCAACCACGCAGACCTTCATCATCTCATCTCAATCGGCCATGAGTAAGGCACCGCCGTGCCAAGCGGGTCATAGCGCTTCATCTCGCCTGCCATGTGTGGAAGCGTGGAACAGTTCGCAACGATGCACGGCTTCGTCCCGATACACTTGTACCCGTTTATGACGCCGGTCGGAATCTTTACCAGGCAATAGTTTTCTTCGCCGACGAACAACTCCATAAGGGTTTTATATGTCGGCGACGTCTCGCGATTGTCATACAGCACGAGTTTGATCATGCCCGATATGACCGCATAGTTCTGCACTTGCATGGTGTGCTCATGCCAGCCCTTGATTACGCCAGGATACGCCGTCGAAAAATAGACCTCGCCGAATCTCTCGAAGTGCGGCGCATCAGAACGCAACATATGCATAATGCATCCGCGCTCGTCCGGAATCTTTCGTAATGGTGAGATCACGACATCCTGTATTTTGCTCATACTCTTCCTTGACGTACCACGTTTGGTCTCACCGCCAACATTAGTTTGCGAACGACCTTACGCGGGTTAGTAATCGCTGCCAATACCCGTAACATAATGCTATGCGCCGCATCCAACAGCCTATTAGCAATCCTTATAGCGATAAACCCCTTTAAAACTTTCCTTCCGCCTTCCTTTTGGAGGATAAAACAATCATTACGACCATTATTCGCTACGCGCAAGTACTTAAACGGGACTCCCGACTGCTTCGTGGCGAAGGCGTACTTGATCGCAGCCAAGTACCTCTGATGTTCTGTGGGGACTCTAACATCACAGCCGCGCTCAATAAGGTTCCTAAGTATGTCGATTAGGTCTTCGTGGTGTTCGGGCTTTACGACTCCGCCAAGCGTTTGAAACCAGTGTTTGCCGGCAAGGATGGAGATTTTTCTCCTGTAACATGCCTCGATACCTATAGTAGATCCGAACGTTATTACCACATCGCACGCGTCCATCAAGTCGTAGCTGCTGACCGGCGAGTTTGGCGCCAGTAGCTCTAAATTCGAGTGCGTCTCTACCATTAGGCGGAGTTCCCGCATATAACAATTGTCCACCCCTAGCAAGTTCGGATGAACACGAAGATACACTTTCACATGCGGGTATATCCGCAAGTCCCTTGCAATCGCGTCTATGCCATCCTTCTGGAATTGATATATGCCCCTTGACTCCGGAATAGCGCCAAACTCGTCTTCAGATGAGTTATATATTGCAATATTAAAATTGTCGCGATTAAATGAGGCAGGCAAAAGCCCGCGTTGCTGCCTCTCAATGAACGTTGGGTACCCCGCCTCTGCTTGGCCGCGAAACCTACCATCGAACCATTCCTCGGCACTTACCCGTTTTTCGTCGAATGGCAAAGGCGACTCATCAAATAAACGCTCATAGCTGCGTGAAACGTATTCCATGTCTTGGTTATACGTGTTAACGGTTATGTACATTCGCTGTGGGTCATGAAAAGATCGCTCATACACTAATGTCTCGACGCCTGCTCCCTGTCCGACTCGCAAGGCTGGGCGTAAGGGCGCTTCCCTTCCGTTATACACAATGATTTTTGTCGGGCGATGTCGGCTAACGTGATTCTTAACGGAATAGTGCGCGCGCATTGCGTCTTCTATTAGACTTCGCAGTAGTTTTCTGTGCTTCTTAAGATCAGGGTCGGGATCTCGAAGTCTGGTCATTATAGTACTCAAAGCCGCCCTGCCGATGTCGGAGTCCTCTACGTGGAACTGATCCAAGTCATTCCGATCGTTGAAACGCCGCGTGGACGCAGCTGCAATTGCGGCTTCTTGTTCCGGCGTTAGCCCATCTAAATACTCCTCAGCAACGCAAGTCGACGCTAGCCACTTAATCCCACGCCTCCTTCTCGACCGGCATTCAACGCACAACCGTTGCTTTCCATGCGGATTTGCGTGGCAACTGTTCAGTTCGCCACGGCAGAACAGAAACGTTACGACACATCCTTCATCTAGAAACCTCTGCGCGAGATCTAAATCATATTCAAAACTCGGCCACAAGGCGCAGATGCTGTGGATTAAAATCGTCTTGTCATTCATTCATATCGTTCCGCATTAAGCGGCGGTCCCGCACCTCAATCCAGCATCACGACTTACGCTACTCGTTGCCGAGACACCGCGTCTCGCGGAAATGCATCACGACACGGCAACACTTGTGAATACCTCGACGCTTAGCACGCAGCCATCCGCCCATACTCGCGGCTTTATGGGATCGCTTGGACTACGAAGTGCAGTGGGCGCGCGCGTAAATTCCGCTTCGCATGTTTCTTTGCTTTTAATGTAACCGCGGGGCTGTTCAGTCAATAACGGCCGCGAAGTCGCTTCTTATCGCAACAATATTTTGAAAGGCGAATATCTCGCAAGTCAGCGCATCATACTTATTAAACGCGATCTTTCCATCTTGGATCAGACGATAAAACTTGTATCCTTCCAGCAGCTCGAAAAAATCCCTGAGGAATACGCGGCTATAGATGTCGGTAGCGTTGAACTCGAATTGAATGACCTTAATGCGTCTTTCCTTGATCGCGCTAATCGCGCCCTGCAATACCGCCAGTTCGTTGCCCTCTGTATCGATCTTCAGTAAGTCAATCGACGCAATTCGTAGCCTAGACATTACATCATCAATCGTATCGACACCGACTCGATAACACTGAGTTTCTTCGTGGTACATGTCGGCAATCGTTGACTCGTATAGCGAGGCGTGCTCGGATCCACCCTTTTGTTTATAGTCGTACAGCATCGCAACATCGGATCTATTCCCCAGCGCAATGTTGTACGTTTCAATGTTTAAGTCCTTTATATTCTCCTGCAGCACCTTGAACGTCGTTGGGTGTGGCTCAAATGCCACTATACGTGCAGAGTCGTTAAACCTTCTGACGCACTTAGCATATCCTCCACGATGAGCGCCA
>Ga0255272_1000074_pt1 | contig 11350 bp, 12 predicted proteins | sample AtltaT_10_FD_183804 | JGI IMG/M metagenome (GOLD analysis project Ga0255272, IMG submission 183804) | Metatranscriptome of freshwater microbial communities from Altamaha River, Georgia, United States - Atl_Atlam_RepB_8h (Metagenome... | ecosystem: Environmental > Aquatic > Freshwater > River...
CACACTGCCGATGGCATCTGCTTTGCTGCTCGCTAGATCGATACGACCGTCGCCATCGAAGTCGGCGGCGTGGCGTCGAATGCTTCCAGGCATAAACTGGGGCAGCCCGATCGCTCCAGCAAATGAGCCACGCACAGACTTTGGATCAATACCCTGGTCCTTGGTCCAAAGCAAAAAATGTTCGAGCTCCTTGGCAAAGTAAGCACCTGGACGCGGATAATCAAAGCTAAGTGTCGCTAGGGCTTCAAGGACTTGGAAGTTGCCTGTGTTTCGCCCGTAAATCGTCTCAACACCAATGATGCCCACGATCACGTGAGCAGGTACCCCAAAGCGCTGACCCGCTCGTTCGAGCGCCTTTTGATTCTCGTTCCAAAAGTCACGCCCGCGGCGATTCGCTTGGGTTCAATAAAGCGCTTTCGATACACCGCCCAGGAGCGCTTAAAGTTTTGTGCCGCTGGCTCCATGAGTCGAATCACTTGGGCATTCGCCTTGTAATCGGCAAAAAGCGCCTCAACGTTATCGCGGGGCCAGGCATGCTGTAGCGCCATGTGGTTTGCAAACTCGCTTGGGCGAGCAAAAGGGATCGGCGACCAAGCTGGCGGCGGAATATCGTCAGCGTCTAGGCTTGCCGAAAGCGCCCCTTCTTGACACGTCAAGGCTAGAAGTAAGCCCGATAGCAAGCGCTTAAAAACATGCTTAGTCATTGACCGTGCTCGAATCGTCATCCAAAAGGCTTTATTGTTGCTGCAACGATGTTAGCGTTCGACATCTGTATGCACCCTGACACGAATGGTTCACGCAAAAGTTGAAACGAGGCGGTGAAATGCTACAAGCAAATTTATCTAATGTGATGGCAGCGGAGCCTAAGGTCGATTGCTCCGATGAGTCGGTTGTTGAGCTTACCTGCCTGGACGGGATTGCCACCCTCACTATGGCGCGTCCCAAGCAATTCAATGCGCTTTCGAGACAAATGCTCGAGGCGCTGACCGCAACGTTGCAAGTGCTGGCACAAGACAAAACGATTCGCGTTGTGGTTATTGCGGCGCAGGGCAAGGCCTTTTGCGCTGGTCACGATTTGCGCGAGATGCTGTCCATGGAAAGTCAGGACGAGTATCGAAGCCTTTTCGCAGCTTGCACCCGCATGATGTTGACCATACAAGGCATGCCTCAGCCGGTAGTCGCCAAAGTGCACGGCATTGCGACCGCGGCTGGCTGCCAGCTCGTTGCGATGTGTGACTTGGCGATCGCCTCAAGTGAGGCAAGGTTTGCGGTCTCTGGGGTGAATTTGGGCCTTTTTTGTTCGACGCCTTCGGTGCCTTTATCCCGAAATTTGTCGCGCAAGCAGGCCTTCGAAATGTTGGTGACCGGGGACTTTATCGATGCTGAAGAGGCCAAGGCGCGAGGCCTCATCAACCAGGTCGCCGATGCGGCGCAGCTCGATGAGGCGGTCACCCAGTTATGTCAACGGATCAAGAGCAAGCCCCAAGTGGCGATAAGCACCGGTAAGCAATTGTTTTACCGACAGCTTGAGATGGGGATCGAGGCTGCTTACCAACTCGCTGGCCAAACAATGGCCTGCAATATGACGGATGGTCAAACACGAGAGGGCATAAGTGCCTTTGTCGAAAAGCGATCCCCGCGTTGGGCACAGGACACAAATGCCTAGGCTCAGGTGGGCTCCAGTAGAATCGAGCGATTAATCAGGAGGATGTAGCGCATGAAGGTATTGGTACCGGTGAAGCGGGTTGTTGACTACAACGTCAAGGTCCGGGTGAAGAGTGATCAGACGGGTGTGGATATCGCTAACGTCAAAATGTCAATGAATCCATTCGATGAGATCGCAGTCGAAGAGGCTGTTCGATTGAAGGAAAAGGGTCAGGTCACCGAAATTATTGCGGTGTCAGCTGGCACAACCGCCTGCCAAGAAACATTGCGCACGGCGATGGCTATTGGCGCTGACCGAGCCATCTTGATCGAAACCGATGTTGAGCTACAACCTTTGGCAGTTGCTAAGTTGTTGAAGGCAGTGGTTGATCGCGAGCAACCCGGATTAATGATTCTTGGCAAGCAAGCCATCGACGATGACGCGAACCAGACCGGGCAAATGCTTGCTGCCCTTGCCAATTACCCGCAGGCTACTTTTGCATCGAAGGTTGAATTGCAGGATGGAAGCCTGCGTGTGACCCGCGAAGTTGATGGTGGCCTCGAAACCCTGCGCATGCCTTTGCCGGCGGTCATTACAACCGATTTGCGTCTTAATGAGCCGCGTTATGTGACCTTGCCCAACATCATGAAGGCTAAGAAAAAGCAACTTGATCAGCTTACCCCAGCCGATTTGGGCGTCGACGTAACGCCGCGCCTTAAGACGCTCAAAGTGACCGATCCGCCAGGACGATCAGCGGGCATTAAGGTGCCCGACGTAGCCACCCTGGTTGACAAACTGAAAAATGAAGCAAAGGTGATTTGACATGACTGCATTGGTGATTGCCGAACACGAAAACGGCCAACTCAAGCCCAGTACCTTAAACACGGTCACAGCAGCGCTGCAAACCTCATCGGAAGTTCATGTGCTGGTGGCGGGTGCTGGCTGTGCGTCGGTGGCCCAGGCCGCTGCAGGCATAGCCGGTGTTGCCAAAGTGCTGCATGCAGACGCGCCTCAGCTTGAAGCGCAGACCGCTGAAAACGTCGCCGAGCAAGTGCTCGCCCTGGCATCGGGCTACACCCATATGCTTGCACCAGCAACAGCCTTTGGAAAAAATGTCGCTCCTCGTATTGCGGCAAGGCTTGATGTAGCCCAACTTAGCGACATCATCGCTGTCAATGCGCCAGACAGTTTCACCCGACCCATTTACGCGGGCAATGCTATCGCCACCGTGCAATCGCTCGACGCCCGCAAGGTCATCACCGTGCGTACCACCGGTTTTGACGCGGCCGGCTTGGGCGCTGGCCCAGCGCCGATCGAATCAATCAACCCCGTACCAGACACTGGCATGAGCCAATTTGTATCTCGAGAGCTTGCCAAATCGGATCGTCCCGAGCTAACCGCAGCCAAGGTGGTTGTGTCAGGTGGCCGCGGCATGGGTTCGTCAGATAACTTTAAAATACTGGAACCGATTGCAGACAAACTCGGTGCTGCGATGGGTGCATCGCGGGCCGCTGTAGACGCAGGCTACGCGCCTAACGACTGGCAGGTGGGCCAGACAGGAAAAATCGTCGCGCCACAGCTTTATGTCGCGATTGGCATTTCTGGCGCTATCCAGCATTTGGCTGGCATGAAGGACTCCAAGGTGATTGTTGCCATCAATAAGGATGCCGAGGCGCCAATATTCGGCGTGGCCGACTACGGATTGGTCGCTGATTTGTTTCAGGCTGTGCCTGAATTGCAAGCTGCATTGGGGTAGGCCATGAGCTATGTTGCACCTGTTGCCGATATGCTCTTCAACATGGAGCATGTGGCCAATCTCGAGCAAATCAGTAAATTGCCGGGCTTTGAAGATGCCAACCTGGAGACCGCGGCGGCTGTCTTGGAAGAATGCGCCAAGTTCAATCAAGACGTTATTGCGCCGCTCAACTGGATTGGCGATCAACAGCCAAGTGCAGTCAATCAGGGTGTTGTCACGACAACGCCTGGTTTCAAGGAGGCATTCGCGCAATACGCCGCTGCGGGTTGGCAGGGTGTGCAACACGGCTCACATTTTGGCGGGCAGGGCCTGCCCAAACTGATTGCTTCATGTTGCGGCGAAATGCTCAACGCTGCCAATCTTAGTTTTGCCCTATGTCCTTTGCTAACCGACGGTGCAATCGAAGCGCTTGACACCGCCGGGTCTGAAGAACAGAAGACGCGCTTTATCCCCTCGATGATTGCGGGAGAGTGGACAGGCACCATGAACCTCACAGAGCCTCAAGCAGGGTCTGATTTGTCGATGGTTCGCACGCGTGCGCTGCCTCAAGCCGATGGCAGTTATCGGATCTTCGGCCAAAAAATTTATATCACTTATGGTGAGCACGACATGGCCTCCAACATCATTCACTTGGTGTTGGCTCGTACGCCCGACGCCCCTGAAGGTGTAAAGGGCATATCGCTGTTCATCGTGCCCAAGTTTTTAGTCAAAGCTGACGGTTCGCTCGGTGATCGAAACGATGTTTTTTGTACATCGATCGAGCACAAACTCGGTATCAAGGCCTCGCCAACTGCGGTACTTTTATACGGTGACGGCAAATTTCCTATTGCTGCTGAATCGGGAGGCAAGGCTGAGGCTGGTGCGATTGGGTATCTGGTCGGCGAAGAAAATCGTGGCCTTGAGTACATGTTCGTCATGATGAACGCCGCTCGTTTCGCAGTGGGTGTTCAAGGCATTGCTGTCGCTGATCGAGCCTATCAAAAGGCTGCTAGTTTTTCGAAGGATCGGGTTCAAAGCCGTGACGTTGGTGGGTCCTCGGCGCCAGTTGCCATTGCACATCACCCCGATGTGCGAAGAATGCTCATGACAATGCGGGCACATGTTGAAGGCGCGCGGGCCATGGCTATGGCCACGGCCGCATGTTTTGATCTCGCGCATCAGCATCCAGATGCGCAGCAGCGTCAAGTTCAGCAGCGGATTTACGAATTCATGGTGCCTGTTGTCAAGGGCTGGTCGACCGAAATGTCGATTGAGGTGACCTCGCTCGGTGTTCAAGTGCACGGGGGTATGGGCTTTATCGAGGAAACAGGTGCTGCCCAGTTTTATCGAGATGCGCGTATTTTGCCAATCTACGAGGGAACCACTGCGATTCAGGCCAACGATTTGATTGGCCGAAAAACCCTGCGCGAAGGTGGCGCAACAGCACGGGCTATCGCTGCTGAGATGCGAGCGACCGCGGATTTATGGCGTGGTCTGGCGCCCTTGCCTCAGGCTTCGCTTGCAAAGGTTCAGCGAGCCGAAGAAGCGCTTCGAGGCTCACCAAAGGCGATCGCTGCGCAACTTGATGCTGCAGCCCATGCTATCGAGCAATCAGTGCAATGGATGTTGTCCGTTGGTAAATCGGATATTCATGCGATATTTTCTGGATCGGTAAATTTTCTTAAGCTTTGTGGTCTCGCATGCTCGGGCTGGCAGCTGGGGCGCGCTGGATTGGCTGCCTATAAGCATTTAGCAGAGGAAAAGGGCGATCAAGCTTTTATGCTGTCCAAGGTCATGACGACTCGGTTTTATGCTGATCATTTACTTCCGCAGACAACTGCGCTTGCCCACTCGATTTGCGCAGGCGCCGATGCGGTGATGGCACTTGAAGTAGAGGCCTTTTAAGTTTTAAGCCTAGTCTTTGAGTGGACCATATGCACCGGCTAAGGTTCGCTCATCGTCGGCACTAAGTTGGCCTTGCATCCGAGCTCGTTCAAGCAGATCGGGGCGCATATTTGCTGTAGTGATCAAGGCTTGCTGCCGACGCCAAAGACCAATTGCCTCGTGATTGCCGCCAAGCAGGATCGAGGGGACCTTAAGGTCTTCCCAGGACTCGGGTCTCGTGTAGTGCGGGCAGTCAAGCAGACCGTCGACAAACGAGTCTTGCTGCGCGGATTGCGCATCTTGGAGCACGCCAGGTACCCAGCGCAGGATCGCATCCATGAGCATCATCGCAGGCAACTCGCCACCCGACACCACGATATCGCCGAGTGCAAAGGCTTCGTCGATGTCGCGATCGATGAAACGCTGATCAATGCCCTCGTATCGGCCAGCCACCAGACTTAGTCCGGCATAGCGAGCGAGACGCCTGATATCCGCTTGCTGAATAGGCTTTCCTGTCGGACTTAGAAGGACACGGTGCTGTCGCCTTCCGACCCGCGAATCAACTTGCTGCAAACATGCACTTAATGGCGCTGCTTGCATCACCATACCGGGGCCGCCGCCAAAAGGCCGGTCGTCGATGTAGCCCATCTTCCTTGTGGTGAAATCGCGAGGATTCCAGCAGTGCAGTTCCCATATTGCTGCCGCATAGGCTCGGCCACTGACACCGTAACGCGTGACTGCCTCAAACATATCCGGAAAAAGCGTTAAGACGTCAAAGCGCATTTGCCAGTCGCTTACGACCAGTCGGCATGCCAGTCAACCTCAATTCGCTTGACCTTGACGTTAACTCGATCGACAAAATGTTTAACAAAAGGAATGTAAAAACTGGCTGTTGCGCTCGTATCTGCTCGAGCAAGATGATCGGCCAAACCTACATCATGCGTCGCTGCTTGCGAAGGCTCAATTTGCATGATCGGGTGGGCACCGTGGTCGTCCATTGCAATCACCGTTCCCAAACATACATGATCGCGATTGAAGACAGAGCAACCGATCAAATCGACCCAGTAATACTCTCCACGCGGTAAGCGTGGAAAATCGCTTCGTCTGATTTCGATGTGTTGACCCTTGAAAGCCAGTGCTTGATCACGGTCGACGACGGCCTCTATCTGTGCAACCCAAGAAGCTCCGTGCGCCCGTGATGCTATGACGCTTACTTCCTTGGCGATCGCCTGACCTGCGAGTTTGGGGCGAATTCGCCAACGTTTCGCTTTGCTGAGAACCGAACGATGCGTATCGCCGAAGACATCGAGTTTGAGCCAGCCACCTAAACCCCACGCGTCAAGAACGCGCGCCACCGGGACCCAATCGTCGGTAGCCTCATCGATTTGGGCCACCCCTTCAAAGATAGGTGAATCGATCGCTTAAGCGGCCAGGCCGACTTGTTTGGCTGCGAATGCCTTTACTAAGCGGTCAACGGCAGGGGAAAGCTCAGCACCGTGCTGCTTCCAGTGGTGCACCCGGTCAAGAGCGATTTGTAATCCTTGCTCCGAGCCAGAGGCTACCGGGTTGTAATAGCCCAGACGCTCGATGAAGGCGCCATCGCGACGGTTGCGCTTGCTTGCTGCGACGATGCTATAAAACGGGCGCTTTTTAGCGCCGCCCCTTGAAAGGCGAATGACGACCATGTGATGTCCTCGAAAACCCAAAAGTATAACGCCTTGACATCTTTCAGACAAGCGCAGAATTGGCGTCGCAGCGAATCCGGGTTAGAATCTAAGGCTGTCATCCTCTTCGCGCGCCATCAATTTCGAACTGTTCTTCAATAAACCCGCGCCGCTAATGATGACTGGAGAAAGTAATGGACTTGATTAAGCAGCTCGAGCAAGAGGAAATTGCTCGCCTAGGGAAGACAATTCCTCCGTTTTCGCCTGGGGACACGGTCATTGTGAGCGTGAATGTGGTGGAAGGAAACCGCAAGCGTGTTCAGGCCTATGAGGGCGTGGTGATCGCAAAGCGTAACCGCGGTTTGAATTCCTCGTTTATCGTGCGGAAGATTTCATCAGGTGAGGGCGTTGAACGTACCTTTCAGACCTACTCCCCCTTAATCGCGTCAATTGAAATTAAGCGTCGAGGCGATGTACGTCGCGCCAAGCTCTACTACCTGCGGAATCGTTCAGGTAAGTCGGCTCGAATCAAAGAAAAGTTGCCTGGCCGTGCGCCTGTTGCCGCGAAGGTAAGCAGCTGAGTAGGAGCCGCGTTGGGGATCCCCGCGCGGTTCCCCATGAACCCGCCCGAGATGGTCTGCCGCGACTCTCGGTCGGACACTTAAGCGGATCTGACTGGAAGACGCTGTTCTCAAGCGACCGCATCTGGCATGCTGCGCTGGAGGGTGATCGTAGCCGCTGGGTCGATGGTCCGATTACTGATGCCTCGGTGCTCATTGCGCTGACTAGGCGAGGTGGCCTTTTGCTTACCGAAAGAAGTGCGGCCATGCGACATCATGCAGGGCAGGTGGCCTTGCCCGGCGGTCGCATCGAGCCAACCGACCGGGATGGCGTTGAGGCTGCCTTTCGCGAGGCGTATGAGGAAATCGGCCTTGAGGGCCGCCGCCTGTGCCCACTTGGTAGCTTGCCTAGTTATCTAACAGGCTCGGGCTACAGGGTTCAACCGGTGGTTGCCTTGGTAAAAGAAGAACTTGATTTGCATCGGGATTTGCAGCCAGACCCCAATGAAGTAGCGTCGATTTTCGAGGTCCCGCTTTCGTTTATCTTCGACCCGAGCAATCATCGACGCCATTACTGGCATGCGCCAGAAGGGCTGCGTCCGTTTTATTCCATGCCTTGGATTTGCGATCGCAGCGATGCGATGAGATTCAGCGATACCGAAGCCTTAACACGCGTCTGTCAGCATTCGCTAAGCCGCGAGTTTTTTATTTGGGGGGCTACCGCCGCGATGTTGCGCAACTTCTACCATCTTTTGTATGCGCATCGGGATCTTTTCCCGATCGAAGCCTAGGCGTTTGCCAGCCGTTTCCCTTGCGGCCTCAGGCAAAATCGACTCATGGGATTTCTCGCGCTTATCCTCGCTTTACTGATTGATCAGGGCCGGAATTTAGCGATTCGGCAGATGGTGATCGAGCGGCTTGAGCTCGCTGCGGACGCTTTGCGACGCCTCACGGATGTTGGTGGTCGTATGGATGGCTGGAAGGCCTGGGCACTGATGATGTTTGCTGCGTCCATGAGTGCAATCGCTCTTGACTGGTTCGCAGCCCGTACCCACGTGCTCCTGCAATTTAGCCTCCATGTGGCGGTGCTGTATTTGTTTATTGGATTTCGCAGATTCAGCGCACCCTTTACGGCGATCCAGCGTGCGTTTTCCGAGGGCGACCCATCGCGTGCTTTTGTTATTTTGCAAGCCTGGTTGCGTGGACGGGATCTTGAGGATACCGCGGTGCTTGCTTCAGGTTCGGCAGCTGAAGACTTTGACTCGCATGCTGTTTGCCGTCAGGCGATTGATCATGCGCTGATTGCATCGCATCGACATGTTTTTGGCCCATTGTTCGCCTATATGTTGCTACCCGGGATACTTGGTCCTGTGATCTATCGTGTTGCTGAGGTTTTGTTAAGCCGCTGGTACCACCCAAGCACTGAGGCAAGGGCTGAAGCCTCGGTTTTGTCAATTGAGGATTCGGATCGTCATCGACTAGCAGCGCAGAGAGGATTCTCCTGGATTGATTGGATACCTGTTCGTTTGAATGCAGCGGGCTTAACCGTCGTGGGGAATTTTGAAGACGCAGTTTTTTGCTGGCGAGGTGCTGTAGCCTCCAGAGCCACATTGGCCGCCCGGCAGGCCGATTCAGCAGCATCGATTGACGAATCGAGAGCTATTCTATTAGCGACCGCAAGCGGCGCTTTAAATTTGCGCCTGGCTGATCCTGCGCTCGAAGGGCATTGGGTAAGCGAAGGTTTTGAATGGCAGGGCTCGTTGCCTGATCCCAGCGGCCTGAGAAGTGCCGTGGGCTTGGTGTGGCGTAATGCTGTTTTGTGGGTTAGTTTTTTCGCCATTCTCACCATGGCTGGGTGGTTGGGACGCTAGGCGCTGCGATCTTGTTCGCTCACCAAATCCTGCCAGATTGTATAGCGGTATGCATCGATCATGCACTCATCGGTCGCCGCGCGGATCATGCAGCCAGGTTCTTGTAGATGCTTGCAATTATGATAGCGACACTGGCCTGCCCGATCAGCCCATTCAGGCAAACTATTCTCAATTTCAGAACGAGAACAGTGCGTAAGCCCGAATTGCTGAAACCCAGGAGAATCGATAATTCGGCTGCCGGGCGAAAAATTAGGTTGGGGAAGATCAAAGCATTTAGAGAAGCTGGTCGTGTGTTTACCCGAGTTGAGTGCTTGAGACCATTGTTGGGTCTTAAGGTCTGCATCAGGAACGAGACGGTTGATCAGGGTTGACTTACCCATGCCAGACTGCCCCATCAGGAGCGTGGTTTTCTCATTTAACCATGAGCCGAGCGTCCCTTCGAGCCATGTTTCAGGTTCGTCGTCGCGGGCGGACAGATAAATCGTATGAACGCCTAAGGAACGATAAAGCTTCAGTCTGGGTTCGATGCATGCAAGTGCCGCGACACGGTCGGACTTGTTGACAAGCCAAGTGATCGGAATTGATGCGATCGACGCGGCCACCAAGACCCTTGCTGCCAAGGGTTCAGAAAATGGCGGCTCGCCAGCCAAGACATAGCCAATCTGGTCGATGTTGGCAGCGATGAGTTTTTGTCGGAACGCATCACTTCGTTTGAGGAGATTGCGTCTCGACTCAAGTCCGTTAATGACGGCTTGATCGCTACCAATTGTTTCAATTTCTACCTGGTCGCCGACACAATAATCCTGGCGACGGCCGCGGGTAACCGCTAGTCGCTGCTTGCCGGATTGAACCGCAGGCATGTCATCGAGTGGCGCGCTATCGACTGCCGAACTTAACTCTCGAACCCAGTACTGCCTGCCATGGCTTGCAAGAATCTCAGCTCGCATCCCCGTTACCTGCTGGTGGCATGCTGATTAGCTATGCCCCGGGCATGGGCTGCTGGGTGATGCGCCAATGCTTGTAGTCTGGCAATCCTGATTGACGCAGGTGGATGCGAGTCGTAGATCGCTGAATGCAAGGGGTCTGGGGTTAGGGTCGAGGCATTGTCCTTTATCAGTTTTACCAGTGCACTTTCTAGGTCAGCGGCATTGGTTTGGGATGCTGCATATGCATCAGCTTCGAACTCATGCTTCCGTGACCACCAGCTCATCAGAGGCTGTATGGGAAACAAGAACACTGGCAGGATCAGCGAAAAGAGCAGTAAGGCTGCCGCGGATTGAGATCCTGGAAGTGGGATAAGGCCCAAGCCCCGATAAAACCAGGCTTGGTTCATTACCCAGGCTAGTAGGGCGAGCGCGAGAAAACTAAATACCGCACTCAACACGATACGTTTCAAAATATGTCGATGCTTAAAGTGCCCCAATTCATGTGCAAGTACCGCTTCAATCTCATAGGGTGTGAGTTGGGCAAGTAAAGTGTCGAAGAAGACGATGCGCTTAGACTTACCCATCCCGGTAAAGTAAGCATTACCGTGCGCCGATCGTTTACTTCCATCCATGACAAAAAGTCCCTGGCTTGAAAAACCACAACGATTCAGTAGTGATTCAACTGCGCGCTTGACATCGCCCTCTTGCAAAGGCTCGAATCGGTTGAACATGGGTGCGATCCAGGTTGGCCATATGACCATGACCGCAAGCTGAAAAAGCATCCACACCGCCCAAACCCAAAGCCACCAGTACTGGCCAGTCTGTTGCATCATCCAAAGTACTAAAGCCAAGAATGGTATGCCAATGATCAGGCTAATCGCCATACCTTTTACTTGGTCACTCATCCACAAGCCGAGGGTCATCCTGTTAAAGCCAAAGCGTTGATCGATCACAAACTGACGCCAAAGCGAAAAAGGTATATCGATCAGTGAACCTAGCATGATGACCATCATCATGAGACAGACTTGAAAGTCAAGGCCCGTCCCTGGTATGTCTTGAGGAAAG
>Ga0255272_1000082_pt1 | contig 11117 bp, 6 predicted proteins | sample AtltaT_10_FD_183804 | JGI IMG/M metagenome (GOLD analysis project Ga0255272, IMG submission 183804) | Metatranscriptome of freshwater microbial communities from Altamaha River, Georgia, United States - Atl_Atlam_RepB_8h (Metagenome... | ecosystem: Environmental > Aquatic > Freshwater > River...
AAAAAAAAGATTCGCCTTAAGCTTGTCAAGAATAGCTTTGCCAAGAAGATTTTTTCTGAAAACGGTATTAGCTTCCCAAATCAAAGTATTTGGTCTGGCCCCACGGCCATTGCTTGGGGAGCCGCTAGTATTGCTGAGCTTAGCCGTGAATTTCAGGCAGAGCTTAAAAACCCAAAGACTTCTGCAGGATACAAAGATAAAGTCAAGGTAAAGTCTGCCGTTGCAGATGGAAGCCTAGTTTCTTTCGAGTTGGCCCTTAAAATGCCAACCCGTGAAGAGGCAATCAGCAATATCGTTGGACTTATTCTTTCCCCCGCGGGAAGGCTTGCTGCCCAGCTTACGGCTCCTGGTGGAGTGCTCGCTGGTCAAATCAAGACAATTTCGGAAAAGACCGAGGGAGCAGCCTCGGCCAACTAGGATTCTCCAAGTATTACGCACGGTTTGCTGCTTTGCTTCAAGCAGCCATTTACGAAAGGATAGTTTTTCATGTCTGAAACAGCAACTTACGCTCCAGAAATCAAGGAACTGGGCGACAAGATTGTAACCCTTACCCTCTCCAAGGCTGTTGAGCTTGCTGATTACCTCGAAAAGGTACACAACATTAAGCCAGCCGCCAGCGGCGCGGTGGTTGTAGCCGGTGGTGCAGCGGGTGGTGCGGCCGGTGGTGGCGAAGCTGCTGCTGCCAAGACCGAATTCACCGTTGTAATGGAATCCATTGCAGCAGACAAGAAGATTGGCATCATTAAGGTAATCCGCGAAATCACCGGATTGGGCCTTAAGGAAGCCAAGGACCTTGTCGAAGGCGCACCCAAGAATGTTAAGGAAAACATCGCCAAGGACGAAGCTGAATCTATCAAGAAGAAGCTTGAAGAAGCTGGCGCAAAGGTTACCTTGAAGTAATCTTTCCAAACTAAAACTCTTGCCGGGTGAGACTTTAAAAAAGCCTCACCCGGAATTGTTTTACAGGATTTTTTTTGAATTTCGGCAAAACTTTGATTTAATAATAAGTTGTGTGATTTCTTGCTGAATAGTCTTCTGCTGTCAAAAAGGATTTTGTTCGCAGAACACGCTGGTTTCCGGAGTTAAATATCACTCGAATGATGTCCACCACCAGCTTGCTTTCTTTGAAATATGATAACCATGCAATTAGCCAGGTTCGGATGCCTGGCTTGTGCTGTTTGAGGAGAATTTCTCACATGGCAGGATTAATTGGCATCCTCGGTTTGTCAACTTTCCCTGGAAACCAATCTGCTGAACTCGGTTATCTTGAATCTTTGCCCAATGTAACAACCAACGGATAATTTTCCCGTAGCGCTGGCAAGGGAACGGTTTGGTTGTCACCTCTCCCGCCTCCTGTCGGCATTTCTTAAACTTTTGATCAAACCCCTGGGGAAGGAGCTTAAAGGCCATGCCCATCCCAACGAAGAGAACAATCACTCCTGAAGCAACCCGTAATTTCGGTCGATTTGGCGACACGATTGATGTCCCCGCATTAACCGAAATCCAGACCAAGTCCTATGACCGATTTTTGCAGTACGATGTAGCTGCTGAAAAAAGGGAAGACTTGGGTTTGGAAGGTGTTCTAAGGGAAATTTTCCCCATCGAGAGCTACGACAAGACAATTCGTCTTCAATACCTTCGATACGAACTAGGAAAACCCAGGTTTGGTCCCGATGAGTGCAGGCAACTTCGCCTGACTTATGGCCGCCCATTCAAGGTTTGGTTGCGTCTCGAGAAAGAACAACCCGTTGAAGAGGAAGTTTTCCTCGGCGAAATGCCAATCATGATTGGTGGTGGAGAATTCATCATCAACGGTGCGGAACGTGTTGTCGTAAGCCAGCTTCACAGGTCGCCCGGTGTTGATTTTGAAGAGGAAATGGAAGGCGACCGTAAGCTTCATAGCTGCAGAATCATTCCAGAACGCGGAAGTTGGATTGAAATCAATGTGACCAAAAAGGAAACATTGGGAGTAAAGATCGACCAATCCGGTAAATTCTCAGCCATGACACTTCTCAGGGCCATGGACCCGAAATATTCCACGGACGCTGATATCATCCGTGAGTTCTATGAAACTGAGTCCGTGAAAAACACGGCTGCCAACAAAGCTAAGCTTAATGGCGCTCAAGTTGCTGGTGAGGTGATTGACCCACAAACTGGTGAAATCTACGCTGAAAGTGGCGAAGTTCTCACCGAGGAAAAAGTTAACACGATCTCGGCAAGTCCCGTCAAGGAAGTTTGCGTTCTTAGTAAGCTTAAAGATCCCATCGTGATGGCTTCCCTAAAGGAAGATAGCACCAGCACGCATGAAGAAGCATTACTTAAGATTTATCAAAGGCTTCGCCCGGGCAATCCTCCACAATTGGAAAAAGCCAAGGAACTTTTCAAGGAAAAGTTCCAAGACCCCAGCCGTTACCGCTTGGGTAAGGTTGGCCGTTTCAGAATCAACCGCAAATTCGACCAGAATGTACCTGAGTCTGAAATGACTCTGCGTTCTCTCGATTTCCTGAACGCAATCAAGTATGTGCTGAAATTGCGCTCTCGCGAAGGTTACGCAGACGATATCGATCATCTTGGTAACAGAAGAGTTCGTACGATTGATGAACTTGCCGCTGATGAACTTCGAAAGGGGTTCTTGAAGCTCAAGCGAACCGTCCAAGAACGTATGAGCATGCGCGAGCAGGCGGACATGACTCCGCGACAGTTGATCAATCCTAAAAGCATTTCCGCCGCAATCGAATATTTCTTCGGCAGGGGTGAACTCAGCCAGGTGGTGGATCAAACCAATCCTCTTTCCCAATTGACCCACGAAAGAAGACTTTCCGCACTTGGACCCGGTGGTTTGAACAGAAAGCGTGCAGGTTTCGATGTGCGCGATGTTCACATTTCGCACTATGGAAGAATCTGCCCGATTGAAACCCCTGAAGGTACAAACATCGGTCTAATCTCCCACCTGAGTATTTACGCCGGTGTGGATGATTATGGATTCCTTGTGACCCCTTATAGGCATGTAAAGCATCGCAAACTTACAACGGATGTAAAATGGCTTCGGGCAGATGAGGAATCTCAAGTTCACCTTGCGCCAGCCGATGTTCCATCCGATGGCAATAAAGTGACCGAAGATCGCGTGATCGCACGCCATGAAGGTGACTTTAAGCAAGTTGGCGCGGATGAATTGCAATTCATCGACATCAGCCCAAAACAAATGGTTGGTGTTTCCGCGGGCTTGATTCCATTCTTGGAACATGATGATGCAAACCGCGCCCTTATGGGTTCGAACATGCAACGCCAGGCGGTTCCGCTGCTTATCACCGAATCCCCCATTGTTTCCACCGGTCTTGAAAAGGATGTGGCTTACAACAGTGGTATGATTATTAAAGCGCCAAACGATGGTTATATAACCTATGTGGATTCCGAAAGAATCATACTGGGGCCCCACAAGCTTGAGGAAGAGCCGGGTAAAAACCAGTTGGAAAAGGCCCGCGCACAATCTGGCCACAGGGAAATGATTTTCCGCAAGTTCGTTGGCTTGAACGAGCACACCTGCCAAAACCACAAGCCACTTGTAAAAGTTGGTCAAAAGGTTAAGCGTGGCGCTTTGCTGGCCGATGGTGCCGCAACCAGCCATGGTGAACTTTCCCTTGGCAGAAATGTCCTGGTGGCATTCATGTCATGGGATGGTTACAACTTTGAAGATGCCATCATCATCAGCGAACGCTTGGTTCAAAATGACACCTACACAAGTATTCACATCGAGCATTTCGAAATCGAAATTCGAGAGACGAAGCTTGGTAAGGAAGAATTCACCCGCGATATTCCCAACGTTTCTCCCAAGGCTCTATCAAACCTTGACGAGCATGGCGTGGTGAGAATTGGTACCTTTGTTCAGCCCGGAGACATCCTGGTTGGCAAGGTATCACCAAAATCCAAAAGCGAGTTAACGCCGGAAGAAAAACTTCTCTATGCGATCTTCGGTCGCGCAGGCGAGGATGTCAAGAATGACAGCCTTGAAGTCCCTTCCGGTATCGAAGGTATTGTCATTGATTCCAAGCGATTCTGCCGTCGATCCAGCATGACTGAAGACGAAAGAAAGAAATTGGACAAGGAATACCGCGAGGAAGATGCCCGCTACAACAGGATGATTATTGAGGAATTTCGAGCTTTGTTGACCGAGCTTGGCGATGTGCTTGACAAGAATCTTGTCAAGGAGTTCGCAGGCAAGTCGGCTAACGACAAGGATGACAAGGCCCTTTTGGACCTTGCCCAGCATTTCAACCTTGATCGGATTGACATACGCAGTCCGGAAAGGAAAAAGGAATGCAATGAAATCTTCAATCGTCACCGCGAGCGTCTCACCACTTTGTTTGACGAAAAGGACCGCAAGCTCAACATTCTGAAAATGGGTGATGAATTGCCTCCTGGCGTACAGCAGATGGTAAAGATCTATGTCGCGGCCAAGCGCCAGATTTCCGTTGGTGACAAGATGGCTGGTCGCCATGGTAACAAGGGTGTTATTTCCAAGATTCTTCCCGTGGAAGATATGCCATACCTTGCGGACGGTACACCGGTTGACATTCTTTTGAATCCTCTGGGTGTTCCATCCCGTATGAACGTGGGACAGATTCTTGAAACACACCTTGGCCTTGCTGCTTCCAAGCTGGGGTTCAAGGCAGTAACTCCTGTTTTCGATGGCGCCAGCGAAGATGAAATTCGCGCGGCATTGAAAGAAGGCGGGTTACCTGAATCTGGAAAGAGTTACCTTTTTGATGGCCGAACCGGTGAAAGGTTTGAACAATCTGTCACCGTGGGCTACATCTACATGCTTAAATTGCATCACCTCGTTGATGACAAGGTGCATGCTAGGGCGACAGGTCCTTACTCCCTTATCACCCAACAACCCCTTGGCGGCAAGGCTCGCTTTGGTGGACAGCGCTTCGGGGAAATGGAAGTATGGGCGCTTGAAGCCTATGGTGCGGCTTACATTCTTCAGGAACTTCTCACCGTTAAGAGCGACGATGTGGAAGGTCGAACCAAGATTTACGAATCCATGGTCAAGGGTGAAAATACCCTCGAGGCTGGAACACCAGCCAGCTTCGATGTTTTGACCAATGAAATTCGTGGCCTTGCGTTGAACATGCAACTGGAGAAGAAGCGAATCTAGTAACAGCCTTTGGATGAATGCGGGTGGACGGATTTCACCCGCAAAATCCTACCCCTGCTAACAAGAAGATTTTGGTTGGTCAGAGAGAAACACCGAAGTTACTACTGAAATAAGGCGAAATACCATGAGCAATGCCAATAACAACGCCAATAGTGACAATACATACGACCGTATTAATGATTACGGGGCTGTCAGAATTAGTCTTGCAAGCCCTGGAGACATTCGAAGCTGGTCTTTCGGCGAAGTGAAAAAGCCCGAAACCATCAATTACCGAACCTATCGCCCTGAAAAGGATGGTCTGTTCTGCGAACGTATCTTCGGGCCAGAAAAAGATTGGGAATGTGCCTGTGGTAAATACCGTGGCATGAAATACAAGGGCATGGTTTGTGATCGTTGCGGTGTGAAGGTAGCCCACAGCCGGGTGCGCCGTAAACGCATGGGCCATATTGAATTGGCTGCGCCTGTTGTACACATTTGGTTTTTCAAGGCAATGCCTTCCCGCCTTGGCACCTTGCTGGATATGAAGACCACGAGCTTGGAAAAGATCATTTATTTCCAAGATTATGTAGTTACAGAACCTGGTGAAACGCCTTTGAAAAAGGGTCAATTGCTCACGGAAGAGGAATACCGTCGCACCCGTGACACCTATGGCGAAAACTTCAAGGCCGAAATGGGTGCGGAAGCAGTTCGCAAGCTTTTGAATGGCTTGAATCTTGTCGAATTATCCGTGGACCTTCGGGCTAAGCTTGATGAAGAAAATGCCAAAGGCAAACCAAGTAAACAAAAGGTTCGCGACCTTGTAAAGCGGCTGAAGGTTGTGGAGTCTCTTCGTGATTCTGGTTTGGGTGGCCCACAAAATAAACCTGAATGGATGGTATTGGAATGCATTCCCGTAATTCCACCAGACCTTCGTCCTTTGGTTCTTCTAGATAGTGGCAACTTTGCCACATCGGATCTTAATGACCTTTACAGAAGAATTATCAACCGAAACAACCGTCTCAAAAAGCTGGTCGACCTAAATGCACCAGAAGTGATCATTCGAAATGAAAAGCGAATGCTTCAGCAATCTGTCGATGCGATTTTTGACAATGGTCGTTGCAAGAGACCGGTATTGGGTTCCAGCAACAGGCCTTTGAAATCGCTTACGGATATGATCAAGGGCAAGCAGGGCCGCTTCCGGGAAAACCTTCTAGGCAAGCGCGTTGATTATTCCGCTCGCTCTGTGATTGTGGTGGGTCCCGACTTGAAACTTCACCAGTGCGGTCTTCCTAAGAAAATCGCCTTGGAACTTTTCCAACCTTTCATCATTCGCCGCCTCAAGGAACTAGGCCACGCAGACACCATCAAGTCCGCCAAGAAAATGCTCGAGCGCAAGGATGAGCAAGTTTGGGATATTCTTGAAGAAGTAATCAAGAATCATCCTGTGCTTCTCAACCGAGCTCCCACCCTTCACAGAATGGGTATACAGGCATTTGAACCAGTGCTTATTGAAGGTAACGCCATTCGCATTCATCCCCTTGTATGCAAGGGATTCAATGCAGACTTTGACGGCGACCAGATGGCAGTGCATTTGCCACTCTCGATCGAAGCACAGGTGGAAGCCAGTGTGTTGATGATGTCAACAAACAACATCTTCAGCCCGGCCAACGGCCAGCCAATTATCAGCCCCTCGCAAGATATTGTGATGGGTTGCTATTACCTAACCGCAACCCGAGGTGACATGGGTGAAAGCGGCGAGGCAGGAGAAGGAATGACCTTTGCCAATGCGAAGGAAGTATTTACTGCTTTTGACCTCCGCAAAGTTGGCATTCATGCGCGTATCCACGTACGCCTGCCAATTCACAAGAAGTTCATTTCTGAAGTTCGCGTTGAAAAAGACAAGCTCAAGGTGGAAGAACTTCCAAGGAAAGCAAACGGATTGGTCACCACCACTGTAGGCCGTGTGATTTTTAACAACATTCTTGATGACCGCATGGCGTTTTACGATCTTGCACTTTCCAGTAAGAACCTTTCCAGGATTATTGCCGAGTGCTACCAGTTGCTTGGAAGGCGCGCAACGATCGAGCTTCTGGATCGCATGAAGGAAATTGGGTTCCGCGAATCCACAAGATCCGGTCTAAGTTTCGCAACGGATGACCTCAGAACCCCGGATGCCAAGGAAAAAGTTCTTGTGGACACCGAGAAGGAAGTCGACAAGATTCGCAAGAATTACGAAAAGGGCAACATTACCGAACGCGAAAGATACAACAACGTTATCGACCTTTGGACCAAGGCGCGCGATGCCATCACCAAGCAGATGATGGAGGATTTGCGTCACGATACCCGTCCTGATGAACGTGGCAAAAAGCGCCCTTACTTGAATCCAATTTTCCTGATGGCCCACTCCGGTGCCCGCGGTGGCATTGAGCAGATTCGCCAGCTCGCTGGTATGCGTGGTCTTATGGCCAAGCCAAACGGTACCATCATTGAAACGCCCATCAAGGCGAACTTCAAGGAAGGTCTTTCCGTGCTGGAATACTTCAGCTCCACTCACGGTGCCCGCAAAGGATTGGCTGATACAGCATTGAAAACCGCTGACTCAGGTTATCTGACTCGCAAACTTGCCGATGTGGCTCAAAATGTTGTGATCACCACTCATGATTGCGGAACATCCGCTGGTATTGACAAGGCAGCAATCTTGAAGGGTGAGGAAACCGAAAGGTCCCTTTCTGAAACTATCCGTGGCCGAGTAAGCCGCAACACAATTACCAATCCTGTGACAGGAGAAGTGGTTGTTAAGGAAAATGACATGATCTCGACCGAGGCGGCAAGAATGCTTGAAGTCCTCGGCATTGATAAAATCACGGTTCGTAGTCCCATGACCTGCCAGGCGGCCCTTGGTATTTGCCGTCTTTGCTATGGCATGGACTTAGCAACAGGCTCACTGGTGGAAGAAGGCATGGCAGTTGGCATTATTGCCGCCCAATCCATTGGGGAACCAGGAACCCAGCTTACCATGCGTACCTTCCACATCGGTGGTGTGGTAAAGCGTGAAGTTGGTGAAAGCGAACACAAGGCTAAGAAGTCCGGAACGGTTGTTTACGAAAGACTCGATATCGTTGTAAACGACAAGAAGGAAAAGATCGCTCTTACCCGAAATGGTGAGATCATGATCATGGGCGCCAAGGACAAGGTTCTTGAATCCTTCCCTGTACCAAACGGCTCGATTCTTTATGTTGAAAAAGGTCAGGTAGTTACACCCGGAACCCTTCTTTGCAAATGGGATCCGCACATTATTCCAATTATCGCGGATCGTGGCGGAAAGATTCGTTTCGAAGATGTTGTTGAAGGCGAAACGCTTCGTAAGGAAACAGATGAAGTTACCGGTGCCGAACGATGGGTAATCATGGAGCACAAGGGTGAACTTCATCCCCAAATTTTAATTGAGGATGAAAGAGGCCAAAAACTCACCTTCTCATACATTCCTGAAAAGGCTGTTATCGAAGTTCGTGAAGGCCAGACTGTTTCCGCAGGTACCCTGCTTGCCAAAACCCCACGCGAAGTGGCCGGTACGCAGGATATCACCGGTGGTCTGCCACGCGTTACTGAAATCTTTGAGGCACGCAGGCCCCGTGACCCTGCTGTTATGTCCCAGGTTGCTGGTATTGTTGAAATCGGTGAAAAAAGAAGAGGCAAAAGAAGCATCTTTGTTCAACCTGTTGACGACCATGGCAAACCACATGGCGAAAAGGTTGAACATCTGGTTCCTCCCGGCAAGCACTTGCGTGTTCATGCTGGTGACCGTGTGCGCGAAGGAGACTCCCTCGTGCATGGTCCGCTTGTTCCCCATGAAATTCTTGCGATTAGCGGCCAGGAAGCCGTTCAAGCTTATCTTGTGCGTGAAGTACAGGCTGTATACCGAACGCAGCGTGTGGATATTGATGACAAGCATATCGAGATCATCATTGCCCAGATGCTTCGCAAGGTTAAGATCGAAAACATGGGTGACACTGGCTTGCTGCCAGGATCTGTCACTGACAAATTCACCTTCCAGCAGGTTAACCAAAAGCTGCGCGAATGCGTTAAGATCAAAAAGGCTGGTGACTCCAAGTTTGAAGAAGGCCGTATCGTTACCAAGGAAGCCTTTGAAGAAGAGCGCGCTCGCTTGGAAGCCGAGGATAAGGAACTGCCAACGTTTACCAAACCTGAACCTGCAACTTGCAGCACTCAGCTTCTTGGTATCACCAAGGCGGCGGTTCAATCCGAAAGCTTCATTTCAGCAGCATCTTTCCAGGAAACCACAAAGGTTCTTACCGAGGCAGCACTCGCTGGCAAGGTAGATTATCTTGTTGGTCTGAAAGAGAATGTTATTTTGGGTCACTTGGTACCAGCAGGTACCGGTTTCAAGGAACATCAGGAAGCCGAGCTTAAGGTGGCAACGCTTAACTTGGATGAATCCGATGCCAGCCTAAGCAAAGCTGGCCCGAAGGAGGCAGCCCTAAGCAATTAATTGGATTGCACTTAGGGATTAGCATCCAAAATATTTGACAAAACATGGAGGGACTACTTGTCCAGCACAACTAGCCCCTCTATCCTAAAGATTTACAACGGTTTGTAACGAGTTTTGACCTCAAGGTAAGACGGTTTTACACCATGCCAACGATTAATCAACTGGTTCGTAAGCCAAGGGTTCAGCAATATAGCAAGTCAAAGCATCCTGCCATGCAGGGTTGCCCTCAAAAGAAGGGTGTTTGCTTGCAAGTAAAAACCATGACCCCAAAGAAACCTAACTCTGCTTTGAGAAAGGTTGCTCGCGTAAGACTTTCCAACCAGATCGAAGTTACCGCTTACATCCCTGGAGAAGGTCACAATCTTCAGGAACACTCGATTGTTCTAGTTCGTGGTGGTCGTGTGCGTGACCTTCCCGGTGTTCGTTACCACATCGTGCGTGGCGTGCTTGACTCCCAAGGGGTTGCAGATCGTAAGCAGGCAAGATCCAAATACGGCGCCAAGCGCGAAGGCAAATAATTTAAATTCCAAGGCCATTGAACCAACGAGACTAATATGGGCAAGAGGACTGCAAGCGAAGACACCCTTCAACCTGACCCAGTTTTTAAATCAAAGCTGGTCAGCAAGTTTATTAATTGCGTAATGTACAGCGGCAAGAAGCAAACAGCTGCTAGAATATTTTATGATGCGATGGAGCAAATCAAGAAGCGTTTGCCAGACATGGAACCCCTTGATGTTTTCTTGCAGGCCGTTGAGCATGTTAAGCCTACCGTTGAAGTTCGAAGCAAGCGTGTCGGCGGTGCGACTTACCAAGTTCCAATGCAGGTAAATAGGGTTCGTCAGCAAAGCCTTTCCATTCGTTGGATTGTTGGCGCAGCCCGTGCTAAAGTTGGCCGTCCGATGCATCTGCGATTGGCAGACGAATTGATCGCGGCTTTCCGTCGTGAAGGTGAAGCAATGGCCAAGCGCGAAAATACGATTAAGATGGCCGACGCGAATAAGGCATTTGCCCACTTCGCCTGGTAACAAGCCAAAGCTCAAAACAATACGGCCTTCTGGATTATTGGTCCAGCAGGCCGTTTTTGTTTATCCAACAAGCCTGGAGGTAGCGTAATGGCAGAATTAAAACACAATCTGGAAAAAATCCGGAACCTCGGAATCATTGCGCACATTGATGCGGGCAAAACTACAACCACAGAGCATATCCTTTATTACGCCGGGGCTGTTCACCGCCTGGGAGCCGTGGACTCCGGAAATACAACCACAGATTATGACCAGGAAGAACAAGAGCGCGGTATTACCATTTACAGTGCCTGCATTCCTTTCGACTGGAGAGACACGAGAATTAATCTGATCGACACTCCTGGGCATGTGGACTTCACAGCGGAAGTTGAAAGAAGCCTGCGTGTGCTGGACGGCTGTGTTGTGGTATTCGACGCACAAAAAGGGGTTGAGGCCCAATCAGAAACCG
>Ga0255272_1000106_pt1 | contig 10309 bp, 1 predicted proteins | sample AtltaT_10_FD_183804 | JGI IMG/M metagenome (GOLD analysis project Ga0255272, IMG submission 183804) | Metatranscriptome of freshwater microbial communities from Altamaha River, Georgia, United States - Atl_Atlam_RepB_8h (Metagenome... | ecosystem: Environmental > Aquatic > Freshwater > River...
CTTAAAACTCATTATCTTCCAAGAGTCCTCGCAATCAGAAAAGGAATGGCTTGCTTCAAGATTCAAAAACAAGCTCGTAAATTCTTGGCAGTCATGAGAAACAAAAAAAATCAAACTCCCTCTTTTAATTGAAAAACTCGCTTTTAGAAACAGAGTTAAGACATTTGATCAAATACATAAATACGGAGAAGACAACAACAAATTCAAAGAAAGAAACATTGCATTCTTTGAGAAGCTAAAGAAAATTCTTAGAGTAAATATTTTCCACGATACTCTCTTTTCTATTTTCAAAATTCCCATGCAAAGATTAACACAACAAATCATCAAATATGTCTTAAAAAAAAATATTAGCAGATCAGACAGTGATAGACTAAGATTTTGGTTTATGACATGGTTCAAGAAAACCATCAAGCTCTCAGGAAAAGATGCTTTGAAGAAACCTTCAACCAAACTTTTAATCAATTCGATAACTAAGCCTTTATTCTATCAATTATCTAAAGCCATGAAAAGTCAAGTTTCGAAAGAAATGAAGCAAAAAATTATAAGAAGATTAATTGGTGACAAAGAAAAACATAAAGACATCTGGCTAAAAATTTATTTGAAATCATGGAAAGAAAAATTACCAAAACTTGCTGCAAGAGAATTCTTCGAAGGAACAAGAAATAGATTCTTAGGAAAGTTCAACAGAAACTTCACCAAAAGAATTCTTGGAGAAAATTTCAGAAAATGGAGAGATTTATGGATGAAATCAAAAGATTTGAGACCTTACATTAGAGGTTTGGAACACCTCCAAAGACACGTAAGAAGAAAGGCATTTGATAAAGTTATGCCTATTGACTATAGCGAGGGTATGAAATCCAGAATCGTGACCAGTCTTTTCACTAAAGTTGGAATTTTCAAAAAAATTCCTTTAAGATTCTATAAATCCAAATGGAAAAAAATTTGCGATAAGATTAGAAAACAAGAAATAAGTGGACTCTTCATAAACTCACTTGGTACCAGAATCTTCAAGAGAACAATAAGAAACATTATTTTCAAAAGATTCTTGGATTGGCACAGAAAAGTCCAAATGCTTAAATACAAAGACCTTATCGTTAATACCAACAGCGAACATCAAAAAATTTTCGCCACTACTAAAATGGTCAGCAACATTCAAAAACACGGTAAAAAAGTTGCTCTTAAAAATATTTCACCTGAATTAACAAAATATCTAAGATCCACATTCTTCGGATCTATTGCAAAAAGAATTACAACCTTAATGCCACATTTAGAAAAAACCAGAAAAAGAATGTATTGGAGGAAGTATCGTGCTCAAATTGATAAATTGAGAAGAAGGGAAACCAGAGACAAATTCTTCGAATTCCTTTTAAAGAATATTGGTTCAAAATTAGCCAAGAACTACATCAGACATTATTTGTTCAAATGGAAGAGAAACGTTCCAAAAAATGTAGACATCAAATATTACAGAGGAGCTGAACAATTACAACTTGCTCTTTGGAGAAGAAACATTGGAAACCCATTAGATGCCCTTGATGAAAAGATTGATCTCGAAAAAGCCAAGAACGGAATGATGAGATCTCTAGGAATCAAATCCAAATACATCCAAAGACATTGGAGAACATATTTAATGAAATGGAAGAAAATCACTGATGAACTAGACCGAAAAGAAAAAGAAAACGAATTTGCTGGTAAATTACTTGGAACTATCATGAAAAACATTAGAAAAAGAATCTTATCAAACAGATTCTCACATATGAGAAAAGTTCCTAAAATCAACATGAAGGATGTCTTTGACAGATATAAAGATATGTGTAATTTAATCTTCAGAACATTTAATTATGTCGTCAAACCTACTAAAAAGGCTTTGGTGGAAAAAATTGGAAAATTCATTGGCCCCACTAAATACAGACACGCCTTAAATCAATTGGCAAATATGGCTATTAACGGCAAGAATATTCTCAAGAAAAGTGGGTTAGATAAGTGGCGTCTTAAGACTAAAGATGCAGCCATTTACCATTTCAAATGTAAAGTACTCAGATTCTCAATTATCGGAGAAGCCATCAAGGATAGAGCTCTTCATTTAGCAAGTGCTTTCAATAAATGGATTAAATATGTTGAACTAAGAAGAGCCATTCTCAGTACTCACAAAAATTGGAAGTTGGTCAACTTAGGCATGGTAATTGATAAAATGAGAAACCGAAGAGAAAATGAATTGATGAGCAGGCTTAAACGTTTAATGAGTTTGGACACAAGAGGAAAAATTTTATTGAGTCTTGAAAAAAGATTAAACAGACCCAGAGTTTCCACTGGAAGACTATTTGATAGATGGAGAAGATTCAATGATATCATCAAACAACAAATCTTGGTGCAAAACATGAACACTAATTTGTTTGAAAAATCCTCGAAGACCTTATTCAGAAGAATGATGAGAGACAAATATGTCAAATGCTTTGGAAGATGGAAAGTTGCAACAAGAAAACCAAACGACTATTACGAAAAGAAATTAGAAGGACTAAATAAATTTAGTTTGTACATTAAATCTAAAGCATGCAAACAACCATTCACACTCATAGAAGAACACAAAAATTACAGAAAAATTTTCAACAAGATGTTACCAGCCAACCTAAAATGGCAACAAAGAAATATGAAAAATGCTTTGACTAAAGGATGGAAACAATGGAACAAAATAGTAAACCATTTTGTCCTCCTCGAAAGTTATGGATCGATGATTGGAAAACTTTCAGGCAGTCTTGTCAAAAGAAAAGAGAAGAATAGACTTACCTCTTGCTACTACAAATGGAAAAATATCAAGAAAAAGACTATTTATTTACCTAACGTTGTAAAATCTGAAGTTATCATTACCGACATCATGCAAGGAAGATGGAAAAGACCTATTTTCGAAAGACTTAGCGAAAATCTTCAAGCAAAGAGAATGAAGAGCGGTTGTTTCGCTTTACTAAATGGTACTAAATCTTTACTGAATAGAAAATGCAAACTCTACTTCAAGAAATGGTTTAAAACAAGTCTCTTACAAGATGATCATATCAAAAGCCAGGTCTTGAGAAACTTTAAAAGAATGATTTTAGAAAATTACGTAATGGGTCCCAAAGAAAAATTCTTTAGAAAATGGTTACGTTTTATGATCCAGAAACCTATTGATTTCAAGAAATTAGAGCATGCATTCTACGTCATTTCTTACGGATTCAGAAAACAAAACTGTAAAAATCCATTCGAATTAATTAAAGAACATAGAGCAGTTGATTTCTTAAGAAACGCCATTAACTCAAAAGTTTTCCCAAAAATCAGCGCATTCAAAATTAGAATTCAAAAAAAAGTACTTCAAAAATGGCTTAGAAATGCTAAGGCTCAAACTGTTAAAAACTTCTTCGGCAAGTACTTAGCAAAAATTTATGGATCCCTAAAGAAAAACTTCATGCACAGAATCACAAAAACTAAATTTGATACTTTCAGATTTAACAAGCCAAAAGTTGCTGAATTGAGAGACATAATTGACGCAGAGAAGAAAATATTTGGAGTATTCGTTCGCAAATATATGACTGATGGGTTCTTTAGTCATATGAAAGTATATGGAGAAAAGAGATTCTTAAGAGGTCTCTTATTCAAGAATTCTAAATTCCACAGAAAAGCACTTGAACCCTTCTTCAGAACATGGAGATCTAATGCTAAAAAATTGAAAGAAATAGACATGGAAAGAAAAGCTTGCCTAGAATTGATTTCCAAAATAAGAAATTACAACTTCAAATCAAGCACTAACAATCTTTTAAGAAGAAAATACCATCAATTTAAATATATAGCCAGAGAATTCACCAAGAAACTCCAAAGAATAATTCCTGAAGGAGATCATTTAGTACTTAAGGGAGCCAAGAGAGCCAATTATCCCGATTTGATGTTTAAACTTAGATTAAATAGACTCAGAAGCAAACAAAGTGGATCACTTGGAAAATTGAATAAAATGATCAGTGATACTTTCCTTAAAAGTATGAGCCACGCTTTACAAAGATGGAGAACTCTCCTTGGTGTTCTAAGATTGGATGAATTAAGAAGAAATACTACTGGAATGTTCCTTAAGAGCTTCGGAAAAAGAGTTGATAGAGATAATATGAGAAGAGGGTTCCTCAAATGGTCTGGAAAGATTGTACCAGGACCCAACAGAAGAGCCATTACGATAGGAGCTATTTCTCTCAGAAGAGTATTTGAAAGACCCATCTTTAAGACTATGGTTGACAGAACTAAAATGATGAACTTAAAAATTCCTTACGGTATGTCATTCAAAGACGCCTATATCAGAATGAATCCTCATGTTGCCAAAAGTATTATCCTCAGAAACGTAGCTATCAGACCCTACCATAGACGTTGGTTAGAACATGTTGAAAACTTCAAAGCCCAAGAATTGAAACTAACCATTTTCAACAAAATTTTCTTACCAAATGCCAGAAAGATTTCAAGACTAGTACTAAGAAAAGGAATTGGAAGATGGAGAGATGTCATCGTCAAAGAAGATCTTCTAAATCTTAAAAAAGGATTCCACTCCAAAGTTCTTGTCGGAATGTACGACAGAAATAATCGCATTGCTTTGAAGAGAAAAATGTATCAATGGAAAGAAGTAACCAGAATCTATCAAAGAAACTTAGCTGATATCACACTCGCAAGTATCAAGTTAAGAAACAGTCTGAATAAACACGGATTCAATGCTCTGGTAGATAGATTAGATCTTCTTGATAAAGATAATGATATCAGAGAAAAGATTAGAAGAAATATTTATGCAGTTATGAGAAACAATGACAAGGGTAATCTAGAATTCTGCTTCAACAGATGGAAACATCAAATGATCAAAATGAGAGAAAAGAATTTGAAGTATAAATTACTTAAATTCCTCATTCACACTCAAGAAAAGAAAAACATCATCAATTCCACAAATAAATTACACGGAATCATTCTTAAATGGAGAATTAGATGTGCACCAATTGATTATTTAGATAAAATTAGCAAAGTTAGAATGGGAATTCACAATTTACACAGGGGATTGAACAAATTTTTCAATTCTGCTTTGTTTGATAAGATAAGGAGAAAAGCAACTGCTGAAAAGGTTAGAGAATTATTGTTCAGATTCATCGGTGACTATGAAAAGGCAGGACTAAACAGTTTAATGAAAAGTAAATTAAAAATATGGCGTGTCAGATTAGGGGATACCAATATTCTCGTCGGAAGATTCCAAAATTTAGTTGACAACTACATTTTCAACTCAGATATTGCTTACAACGAATTATTCAGAAAACCCTCCGAAGACTTAGTAGAAATGATGAGGGCAAGAGTCGCCTTCAAAACTGCAAAGGCACAAACTATTCAAGATTATTGCAGAAGCATTTTGAGCTTATTCCAAAAGATGAATGTCGTCAAACGTAACATGAAGCTTCACAAACTTTTCTCAAATCTTAGCTTCAAGGACGCTATTAAAGTAAGAATTTATATTGCACGTTGGAAAAAGAGTGCAAATATTATCAATGCCAATAACCAAGCTCTGGTGATTCAAAAATATATCAGAGGAAAGAAAGAAAACGAAGAAAGAAGAAGAGTTAAATTTGAAAGAGCAGGAAATCTCTTTTTGAATTACATTAAACGTAAAGTGTTGAATGACTTCCAAAATAAATCAATTAAATTGAGACTTAGACAACTATTGTTCAGATTGATGGATGACTTACCTGATGAAGTCAAGTTAGAATTCAAAAAGAAACACACTAACAGATGGAGAATGCACAACCGAAAAATGAAAGAAATTGAAGCCGCTGATAGAATAAAATACTATATTAAAGCTTTCATTGTTAGAAAATGGAGAGATTTCGAGTTGAAGAAAAAATATAAAATGAACACAATCGCCATTCGTCTCTTCAAAAAATACTTGGATAAAAAGAAAATTTACTTCAATCAATGGATCTTAGATTCAAGACTTAACCGCATCGATACCAAATCTAGAATTATTCAACATTACTTAAGAGGAAGACTTGAAAGACTCAGAGACAAAAGAGCCAGATTAAATTCTTTCAATTTATTCAAGAAATACTACATTCAAAAAATAATCAGCTCCATCAGAGTTGCAGCTAAAATCAATTCAAACAGAGGATTAATCTTATACGAAACTTTGAAAAACATTTTTATTCAAAGACCATTCGATACTCTTAGAGTTGGTGCCCAATGGATTGGAAGAATTAGAATTATCCATCGTATCAGACCTAAAATCCATAATGCTCTAAGAAAACATTACGTACCTTTCTATCTCAGAAAATGGAAGGCCAACACCTATGACGATATGATTAACAAGATCATAGTTGTTCAAAACTGGTTCAAATCAAGAATGATCTTATGGAGAATGAGAACAGAATCCAGACGTGAATACCTCTTCAACAAATATATTATCAAACTAACCAACGACACCGAATTACTCTTAAAAATCGCCATAAAATCATGGAACAAAAAAGCCAAATTTCTTACCATGAATGCTCAAGCAACCATGTTACAAAAAGCATGGAGAGGAAATACTTCCAAAAAGAACGCAGATAGATTATTAAATCAAAAGAGACTCCATACCATGTTGAGAAGAAATTGGTTAAAGAATCTCTGCGGTGGTGTAATAAAATGTGGGGACTTCATCAGACCTCTTAAGAGAAACTTGGCAAGATTAAATTCTAAGATCGAAAATAGATATACTACCAACAACCTTCTAACTTTGGCCAATAACAATATTAGAAACTTGTACATCAAAGGACTTGGACTTAGATTACAAGATAAAGACAACTTAGTCACTCTCAGAAAATACTTCCAAAGATTCAAGATCAACGGTATTTTCGTCAACAATATGACCATAAAAGTTCAAAAAGGAATTCGAGCTCATTTCGCTAAGAATGATCACAAAAAGAATATGAGAAGAAAGGACCTCATGTGGAGATTCTACCAGAAATTCGAACGCTCAGATGAAGGTCAAAAGCAAATCTTCTTAAGAAGATGGTTAAATAGAGCTACTGCCAACAAAGCATACTGGGATGCACAAACCATTCAAAGATTCATCAGAACTCATTTCATCAGAATCAGATTGCAAAAATTCCAAAACTTCTTTGTAAATTCCGCCAAAAAACTAGGTCAACAAAGAGTTTTCAATGGAGTAAGAACCATTAACTTCAGAAAATCTTTACGTAAACCTGCTATGAGAGTATTTAACGAAAGACTTATCAATAAAACCAAGAGAGACAAAGTCGTATTCCTATTCTTGAAAAGATTCCATTCCTCTGATGACAAATTAGCAAGACTTTACATTAGAAAATATTTATTAGACTGGAGAGGAATTGCAAACAGACTTAAAATCCAAGAAGATGAAGCTGCGAACAAAGTCACTGGTGCAGTCAAAATGTACCTGGCTAAGAAACAAATGAGACAGTTGAAGGATCAAAAAGAAAGAGTTTTAAGAATCCTTCTCACCCTGTCTGGAGATATGGAATTGAAGGCTCAACTTTATCTTCGCTTGTGGAGAACTAAATCAAAGGAAGATAAATACAGCATTGCCGCAAGTGTTTTACAAGCCTTCATGAGAAAAGTTAAATCAAAGAGCCAAAAATTAAAAAGAGTCAGAAGAATCAACGACTACGACGAAGGATTGAACATCGTAGATGATACATGGAACAGAGCTATGTTATACAAATCAATTCGCAGAATCCAAGCTAAAAGAAATAAAAACCTTCTTGAAAAAGTTGGAAATGACATCCACAACAAGAAGATAAATCATTTAAAAACTGCTATTGATAAGATCAATGACTACGCCTTCTGGAAATTCCAAAACAGAACAACTGCTGCCAACGTTCTTCAAAAAATGTATAAAACTTATAGGGAAAGAAAAGGATTTTGGGGAGTTGTTTTCAAAATCAGAAGATTACGTTTCATCCTCAGCCTTATGGCAAACAGAGATATCAGAATTCTTAACAAAGCCTGCAAAATCTGGAAGAGAAATTCCAAGGTTAGTGCCTATCATCAAAATGCTAACACTATCCAGACCTTCTTAAGAGAAAACTTATTAAACTGGAGAAGAGAAAAATTGAGAGTAGGTAGAAATCATCTTCAAAGAATGTTCAGACTCTATGCAAACAGAAGAGTAAAACAACCTTTCTACAATTTATCCATGCTAAAGAAATTTACTATTCTCACAATAGCATCCAACTTATATTTCAGAAAATTAGGTCTTAAGAAACTCATCGAATGGGATAAGATGAGAATGCTGAATATGCTATTCAAGATCCCCAAAAGTGCTACTCTCAGATTAAAACAAAAATGGTTAGAAATCTTCAGAAAGAGAGCAAGAGCAATTAAAGAAAAGGAAGCTGCCTGTAAAATTCAGAGAAGACTTAGAACTCACTTTGTCGTTCAGAGAAAGAATGAAATGCATGATAGAATCGACAGAATATTATTGAGACTTGCTTGCAAGAATGATGATATCAGAAGATTCAATCTCAGCTTATGGAATAGAAGAGTTAAGGCAATTGCATCTCACGCAAATGCCAGAACCATTCAAAAATATGTTGCTGCTCACTGGGCAAGAATTAAGGCCAAGAAAAACTGGAAAAGAGTATCTGAGAAATTATACAAGAAGAACTACTTCGTAGACGGTATGGATGCCATGGTTCGTTACAGACAATTCGTCAGATTCGAAAAATTATATAACATTTTAGACAAGAATATGAAGAAAGATGGATATGAAATTCTTATCAAACGTTTGAGAGAAATTAGATGCAAACAGAGATTAATCCTTATGTTCAACAACACTGACAGAGCCATTGAAATCAACACTATGCAATTCTATAACAGAAGATGGAGAAATATTGCTGATAAATACAAAAGAAGAGAAGAAGCTTTGGTTAAGACCGAAAGAATATTCAGCGATACCTCTAAATTCATTGCTGCCATTACATTGAATCAAGCATCAAGAGTTAAAAAATTGTTCGACTTGGTTGATGTAGTCAAAAACAAATTGGCATTCAAAAAACTTAAAACAAAATCCAACAATCAAAACAAAATAAAGAGATTTGGTGACTGCATGGTTGAAGGAGATAATGACTTAAGCAACAAGAATAAGAATGTTATGGTTGATAGAATATACAGAATTTACATATTTAAGATTTTAGACAAAGCAGTTAAGACTCTTCACAACTTCCATCAAAATGAAATGAAACCCTACTTCTCATCAATCTTCCTTGATAACTTACACAATAAACGTATTGAGTTTTCCAACTGGAGAGCAGAAAACAAACTCCGCTCAAGAAGAAATCCAAACGCCAAGAGAATGGAATTCGCTTCCTCTTCAATCGATGCAAAGAAGAAACAATTAGAACTTCTTAATAAAGATACTCTACAATATACAGTCCCTCATTTAATCAATTTCTTAGACAACAAGATAAAAGAAAGAGAAAGATTAGTTCTATTCAAATTAAAAGGAGATGCTAAAGCTAAGAATTTCGCTATTTTATTCACCAGTTTCTTACACAAGAGAACAATGCCAGAAGCATTTGAGAATATTTACAACAGATACATCTACAACAGCCAGACACCAGTTCTCTTAGAAAAACTTAAGAGACTCCTTAGATTATCTTTCCTCCAAAAATCAAGAAAACATTTATTACCAGTGGCCGAAAGATGCAGATTATTCTACTTAGTCAAAGTTACTTTGATGCACAGAGAAATGAGAAGAAAACGTATGATGGCCGAAGGATTCAGACGTTGGAGATTCCTTGCCTTCATGAAGAAGATCGCCAAGAAGAAGATGGAAGCCATGTACAAAGGAATGCACATGAACTACTTGAAGATGGCTATGGAAGTATTCGGAGAAGATGACTCTAATCCAGGAATGATAAGAGAAATTGAATCTTTCAGCAATGCTATGGGAATGTTCACAAACGAAAATCCCACCGCCTATGAAGAATTTAAGAAGAAATTTACAAAGGGAGTTTCTAAGAAATATATTTTCCCCAGTTTCCAATATGTAAGAGACCATGAGGAAAGTCATCATGATGAGGGAGACATGATGAACAATGCTGAATACTATTATGAAGAAGAAGTTGGTGACTATACACCAGGTAGATTCAGAAGTGAAACTAGCAGAAGCTTATATGATATTGAAAGAGAAGACAAAAAAGCTAACAGCAGACCTACATCCTATACTGGATTCAAGAAATAAATTCTGAACTTTGTTTAAACACTTGGGATATTTAAAAAATATTTTTAATAATTATTAATAATTTTAAGAACTTAGAAC
>Ga0255272_1000109_pt1 | contig 10204 bp, 9 predicted proteins | sample AtltaT_10_FD_183804 | JGI IMG/M metagenome (GOLD analysis project Ga0255272, IMG submission 183804) | Metatranscriptome of freshwater microbial communities from Altamaha River, Georgia, United States - Atl_Atlam_RepB_8h (Metagenome... | ecosystem: Environmental > Aquatic > Freshwater > River...
AATTACCACTTCCTGCCCGACAATCTGAAATGCGGCCAACTCGAGAAATGCAACCGCCATCAACATCGTTTTCATTTTAAAGCCCTTTCAGATCTATTTCTTTTTATTGTTGTTTTTCTGATTTTGCCTGGCAACCATGGGCCAGTTAGGATCATCAACCCTTGAAGTTCTCATCAATTTTTCGGCTTTAAGAACCAAGTCTGTCTTTTGAGCAGCAAGATCATTCTTTTCCCCGGGGTCACTTTTCAGATCATAAAGTTCAACCTTCGATCCGGGCGCATTTCGCACTGCTTTCCAATCTCCAAATCTGACGGCTTGAATGGGGGTTCCTTCATGCAATTCCCAATAAAAACATTCACGATTGGGAACCATTCCACCCATCAGAAATGAAACCAGGGAAACTCCATCGGTTTTAAAACCATCTGGAAGTTTGGCGCTCGCCAATTCCACAGCCGTCGGAAGAAAATCCCAAAATGCCCAAGGTTCGTCATTCACCCTGTTGGCAGGAACCTTGCCCGGCCAGCGTGCTATGGCAGCCTGCCTTAGAGCGCCCTCATACAAAGTTCGCTTGAACCCCCTTAAACCGTTCGATGCCTGATTGAAAAGTTTGCCCATTTCAGAATTTGGCGGAAAAGAAGATCCATTATCCCCCGAAAGGAATACCACGGTTTTCTCATCAAGTTTCAGTTCCCTTAAAAGGTCCAGTAACTGGCCAACATCTTTGTCCAATCGAGTAATCTGGGCAGCGTAAGATTTTTGCTGCAAGGTCCATGGCTTGTCTTTGTAAGTTCCAAGATCATCAATCTCATGCCTGCCATGGGGAAGGGTTATCGCATAAAAGAGAAAGAAAGGTTTGTCCCGCTGGGATTTGATCCAGCGAAGAGCATTCTCCTGGATCAAGTTTTGTGCATATGTTTTGCCAACCCCTTTGCCATCGTTACCTGGCAAATCAAATCGCTTGTCATCCTTGTAAAGGTATTCGGGAAAATACGAATGCGCGTGACGCTGGCAGTTATATCCAAAGAAATGATCAAACCCTTTTTTGAATGGACTCCCAGGACTATCAAACATGCCCATTCCCCACTTGCCCATGCATGCGGTGGCATAACCAGCATTCTTAAGCAATTGGGCAACGGTAATGGTTTCAGGTGGAAGAGGCATCTGTCCTTCAGGCCGAATCTCACGGTTTGCGCGAATGGGTGAATGCCCCATGTGCAAGCCAGTCATAAGGGAGGTTCTGCTTGGGGCGCAAACACTGGTTCCACAGTAGGCTTGGGTAAATCTCGTTCCCTCTTTTGCCATGCGATCAATATTTGGAGTCTGGATTAACTTTTGGCCGTAGCAACCCAAATCACCCTGGGCCAGGTCGTCCGAAAGAATGTAAATAATATTCGGCCTGTCCTCCGCCCAAACACCCGGAACCACATAACAAAGCAATCCCACAACCAACCACATTCCAAACCTTAAAAGCATGGGGACCTCATTAATTTAATTTTGGCATTTGCTTCCAATAATCCAGCAAGGCACTTTTCATAAACTTTAAACGATCTTTCTGGCTTTGTACCAAGTTATCCTTCTCCCATGGATCCTTGACTAGATTGTAAAGTTCCTCTCCAGCACCATCATGATTACAAAGAAATTTCCAATCCCCTTCCATCATCGCAAGGCTTGGACTTCGATCTTTCGCCATGGGAAATCTGAAGGAAGTTTCGTTCCTTCCATATTCCCAGAAGAGAGACTTGGTTCTTGAAACATTTTGTCCCAACAATGCCTTGGAAAGGTCCTCGCCGTCTCCTGAATAACCAACTGGTTTTTGAATTCCAACAATTTCCATTATGGATGGAAACAAATCCACCGCAGCAATGACTGTTGTTTCGTTTACTTTTCCTGCCTTCACTTTTTCTGGCCATCGCACCAGAAAAGGCATTCGAATCCCTCCTTCATAAAGGCTTAGCTTGCTGCCCCGAAAGCCCATAGTCCGCTGCCCCTGAAGAGTGGGTAAGGCACCATTATCGGAAGCAAAAATCAGCAGGGTATTTTCTGGCAATTCTTTCACAAGTCTGCCCATTTGAGAGTCTAACTCCGCGATCACCGCGGACAGGCGTGGTTTTGGATTCCCTTTGGGTAAGTTCTTATCCCCTTCTGGAACCCACGGGTCATGCACATCATCCAGCCAAAGATTCACAAAACATGGCTTTGCTTTATGCTCGGCAATAAATTTAAGAGTCTGGTCCACCATCCACTTGGTGCGATGGTGACGAGGCACCTGGCCTGGTTCCAGTTCTTTTCCCCAGGGAGTGGTTTTCAGGCCCAAAGGTGCGGCGGGTTCCGGGCTTTCGTAGGTTCCCAACCCAAGCTGGTATCCATAATCCCGGAACTTGGGTGGGTTCGCCACATCCCTGCCACCTCCAAGATGCCATTTGCCAATATGCGCAGTGGCATAACCCGAAGAAGCCAATTCTCTGGGAAGCGAAGGTGCCTTGGGATCAAGAAAATCCACCTGGCCACATTCCCTGTTACCAGCCCTGGTTTGAAGAAAACTGGTTATCTTCCATCTGGCAGGAAAGTTTCCGGTTATCAATCCACAACGAGAAGGAGAACAAATAGGCGCGGCAGAATAATACCTCGTAAACCTTGTACCCTCTCGGGCAATTCGATCGATATTGGGTGTGGGCGCAATAGTACCCCCGTAACAACCTAAATCACCCGGCCCCATGTCATCCACCAGAACAAAAACTATGTTTGGCCTTTTGGGTAATACCGAGGCATGAACCGGATTTTGACCAACCTGAAAAGTAAGCCCCAGAAGAATTCCAAACATCATTCCCATGATGAAAACTTCCAGGGCCGATTTCTATTTTGCAGCATTACCAATGCAATACAGCGAAGAATCGCTGCGAAGGTACATCTTTCCGTTATGGATGGCGGGGGTGCAAAGAATAGTATCTTTCAATTCATTGGTGGACACCAACTCAAGCTTTTCCCCTAACTTAACCACGTAGCCTGTGCCTTCCTCATTAACGAGATAAAGGTGGTTGCCCGCAATAATAGGTGAACCTGAAAACGGCCCCTTCATGCGAATCTGGCCAATTTCCTTGCCATCTCTGGCATCCATGGCATTCAAACCAATGCTAGACATTCCATAAACCACACCTTTGTGAACCAAAGGAGAGGCATACCCACCCACCAGCTTTGAAGATTTCCACTTCAATGCGGGAGCATTTCCACCGTTGGAAGGGTCAAGGACCAGGGTTTCCTTACCCGGAGCCAGAAGCAAACCATCCGAAAGCGTGGGCGAGGGAATGGTTGTAGGCCCGGTTGTGGAAATGGACCATATTTCTTTTCCTGTGTTTGCATCAACGCTTACCAGCGAATTGTCTGTTTGCAAAACCACATTCGCACCCTTGGCAACATGATCCGCTACTAACGGCGTTGTCCAATTGATGGTTCTTGGGCGCTCAAGTTTCCAGAGGTTTTTGCCTGTCTTCGCATCGATGGCAAGCACAAAGGAATCTCCGGCATTATCCATCGGCAATACCAGGACATCTTTCCATAACGCTGGCGAGGAAGCCATTCCCACCATGTTGGTGATATCCGGATAGTCTGTCGCCAACGAACGATACCAAAGAAGATTGCCATCGCGATCCAAGGCCGCAACATCACCGCAGGCAAAGAGGGCAAAAACCCTTTCTCCATCTGTTACAGGTGTCGGGGCAGCCATGCAAGTTTTAGGATGGCAGGTAGTATTGCCTGTGGATTGGAACTGTCTTTCCCAAAGCTTTGCGCCATTTTTGGGATCGAATGCCAGAACATGAAGACGACTTTCCTTGTAGCCTGACGATGATGTCAGGTAAAGCCTGTCTTTAGCCACCACAGGGCAGGAAAGCCCTCTGCCAGACAAGGGAACTTTCCATGCAATTCCATCCTTGGCAGACCATTGAACAGGGATATTATCCTCGGTCGATACTGCGGAACCACCAGGCCCACGAAACTGAGGCCAGTCAGCAGCCAGGCCCACTCCATGGAAGGATAAAAAAGCTGAAAGCAACCAAACATTTTTCATATTGAACATTACTTGCCCCCTTCCTTGGCAATGGAATATGGAACCCGCACACCGGCTTCATCCGTCAAACGAACCTGAAACTCCCATTTCTGGGCCCAACTTTCCGTTTGATTGTTCTGGCAAATCTTAATCAGAAGATCGTTGACACCTTTATCAAGATGAATGACAGCGGCATGCTGGTCCATGGACATGCCATGGTGGTATTCCTCGCGGGCAAAGACCTGTTTGCCATTCACAAAAACCTTCAATGCGGTAATACAACCTGCCCTCAGGTAGACCTTCGCGAGATTGGGACTTTCAATTCTTGTGTATGCATAGGCAACCGAATCTTTTTTCTTACCCAAGGCTTTGTTCAAATCCACCAACCCATAGGCATCTTCTGTCTGGTGGGAAACCCACTTCAATTTTTCATTGTCCTTGCCTTCCAAGATCGCATCAAGTTTCACGGATTCCTCAGGCAGGTATTTGGTTTTGAAGCCCGCGCCCTTGGTGTTATCAAATGGGCCCATCAAATTCCACTTCCGAACAAATCCAAAATGGCTGCCCAGATCCACATTCTCACCCAATCCTTTAAGCTGCTTGGCAATCTTGTCCACCTGATCCTTATCAGACGCCTTTTCCAGAGCTTTCTTGTAAGTAGCTTTGGCATCCTCCGCCTTCTTTTCCTTGGAAAGGTTTTCCGCCTGATTGGTCCAAAACGCTACTGCTTCCCTTCGAAGTTCAGGGGCACTATCCGACAAAAAGCCAGGAATCTCACTGGCAAGCCATTCTCCATCCAGACTTTTCAGAACCTCCATAGCCAGACCTCTGGCGGATGGATTCTGCTTGGAATCTTTGAGAAAGGCCCGAACCTGTTGGGTGGGAATAGGCTTGTTGTTTTTTTTGGCTGTTTTGAACAATCGCCCAAACCGCGGATCGAATGTAGTTGGCAAATACCGGCTTCTGGTGATCCAAAGCTGATATCACCTGAACCAGATTGGAGGGTGGAAGCTGGCTGATCTCTTTCCAAGCCTTTTGCGCTTCCTGACTGCCTGCACCCAAAGTTCCAATATTTTCCAGAGTTTTGATATTTGAAGAAACCTGCGAATCACCTGAACCCTGCCAGGCAAATGCCAGCGGTGCCAGTGTCAGCGCACAAGCAACCGCAACAGACAATGGTCGCATTGTCTAACCCTTCCAGTCAGTACCATGAAGAAGATTCCGGGTTAACCAATTCCCAGAACATCATTCATAGAGTAACTGCCCGCGGGCTTGCCTGCCAGAAATTTAGCTGCAAGAAGTGCTCCCCGGGCATAACTGTCACGGGTATGACCCTTATGCACAAGCTCCAGAGTTTCGCCCAAGGTGCTGAAAATAACCGTATGCTCGCCAACATTATCCCCAACCCGAACAGCGTGGATGCCAATTTCTGAAGGTGGCCTTTCACCAACGATGCCTTCACGACCATGACGGAAGTTGGTTTGCCCCTGGATCTGCTGAACAATCTTTGCAAATTGCAAGGCAGTGCCGCTGGGGGAATCCTTTTTAAAGCGATGATGCCTTTCGATGATTTCCACATCGAACCCCTTGTTGGTAAGCAGCTTGGAAGCCACCTTTACCAGCTCAAAAAGCACATTCACGGCAAGGCTCATGTTGGGTGCCACAAGAATGGCAATTTCATGTGCAGCGGCATCCAGCTTTTTCTTGTGTTCAGGCTCCAGGCCTGTGGTGGCAACCACCAAGGGAATTTTTTTCTGTAAACAGGTTGGAAGCACCGCCATGGTGCCTTCAGGTGTGGAAAAGTCAATGATCGAATCGACATGGGTTTCCATGTTCAGCATGGAGCGAATTGGCATGCCAATACTCCCAATGCCGGCAACATCTCCCACGTCTTTTCCAAGGGTTGGGTTTCCATGGCTTTCCAAAGCCGCAACAAGCTTCAGTTCATGGTCTTCCCTTGCCAGGGCCACCAACCTTTGGCCCATTCGCCCGGCAGCACCATTGATAGCTATTGCTGTTTTCATGACATTTCCCCTTACCTTATGAGTAAACCTCTATGGCCTTGATAATATCATCCAGTTGATTTGGAACCTGAACAGCGCGGTTGGCAAAACCAGCTCTGCGAACCCCACGCACACCAAGTACATCATCAAATGTTTTCTGATCCGAGCTATGGTAGGCAACCGTGGCTGTGGAATCTTTCATTTGATGGGCGGTGAGAATGCAAACAACCCGGTCCGAAGGAGCGATAACCCCTTCTGCCCTTAATTTCCTGGCTCCAGCCACACTTGCGGCGGATGCTGGCTCGCAGCCAAGCCCGCCGGCCCCCACTTTTGCCTTGGCATCCATGATTTCCTGATCATTAGCCTCACGAACGATACCATCGCATACTTCAATCGCGCGCAATGCCTTTACAAGGTTGACTGGTCGGTTGATTTCGATCGCGCTTGCTATCGTCGATGCCCTGAGGTTTTCCTGATCCATCTTGGTGAAATAATCATTCATGACTTCACGTTCTGGATTACCCTTATTCCAGCGAAGCGTTCCATGACCGCTAAGTGTGTTGAAAGTATTCGCACCTGCGGCATTGATCACCGCTAACCTCGGCACCCTACTGATGAGGCCAAGTTGTTGCATTTCCATGAATGCTTTTCCAAAGGCGGAACTGTTACCCAGATTGCCCCCGGGAACAACGATCCAGTCCGGCGCCTCCCATCGAAGGGCTTCCAGCACCCGATACATGACAGTTTTCTGGCCTTCCAAGCGGAAGGGATTAATACTGTTAACCAGATAAATACCAAGCTTCCGAGCCACTTGCTGAACGCGCTGCATCGCATCATCAAAATCGCCTGCGATCTGCAAGGTAAGGGCGCCGTGATCCAATGCCTGGGCAAGCTTGCCATAGGAAATCTTCCCACTGCCAATGAATACGATGCCTCGCATCAACCCCGTGGCAGAGCAATAAACCGCCAGCGACGCACTGGTGTTGCCCGTGCTGGCACATGCCGCCCGTTTTGCGCCGGTCATGCGCGCATGGGTAAAGGCAGCAGTCATTCCATTGTCCTTGAAGCTTCCGGATGGGTTCATACCCTCGTATTGAAGGAACAGGTTACCTTCATTCACCCCAACATATTGGGCAACCAGGTTGGACTGTTGAAGAATGGTTTGCCCCTCACCAATCGTGAGGATCTTTTCCGGGTCCGCGAAAGGAAGTAATTCGCGAAAACGCCATACGCCGCTGAAGGAAAGAGGCAAATGGCGTTGAGACCATTTAACTTCAAAGTCTTTGAGTGATTTGGGTACCGGGAGTTTGTCCCATTGGTAGGCCACATCCATAAGGCCGCCACATTTGGGACAGGTGAAGGAAGTTTCATCGACGGAACTGGTCCCACCGCAAGAGGGAAAAACACATCGCTGGAAAACCAGGTTATCGTTCATAGAAACACCCCTAAAAGCCGGCTAAGGCTTTTTGCCATGGCCAAGGCCGCCTTTTTGGCCCATGCCACCATGAGTATTATCATACGCAAAAGGGGCTTCCTGTTCGATGGAGGCAAGCCTTAGGGAACTTCGTCCCTCAAGAAAATCCCGCAAAACCGGCAGGACATGACTTTTCCTCCACCCCCTAGCCAGCGAATTATCCTCGTCGAGGTCTTTTTTTTCCATTTGTGAGCGAACAAGGTCCTTCATATCTGACACGTTAGCCACCAATGAGGGTGTCAAGCTTTCCCGGGTGCAATAATCACCCAGTATTCCACCAAGCACCTGGCTGATTAACGCCACCTGAGAAGGCTCGGACCGGTTTACCTCCACCTGAGGCAGTTGATCCAATGGAAGGGAACGGGCGATTTCCAAAGCCTCAAAAATTCCCTGAGCATCCCTCTGCTGGGTTCCACGAACCTGAGTTACCTCCGATGGGTTCTTGGGATTACGGCGGATGATTTCAGAAATCAGTTCATCGCGCATGATGGATCTTGGTGGCCGGTTCCGCTTCTGGGCAAGTTGATCCCTCCAGTGGTAAAGCTCCCTTACCATGGCAAGTCTTCTACGGTCGAAATTCCCGGTTCCCTTCACCCTGCGCCAGCGCTCCCCAACCGGTTCATCAATCCTGCTTCGCTTGATCAACTGTTGGTGTTCCTCATCTGCCCATTCAAACCTGCCAAGCCTGTCAAGCCGGGAACGAATCTTGTCGTGACATTCCAAAAGGAATCGAACATCGTCAAAAGCATACCTAATCTGTTCCCTGGTGAGTGGCCGAACTCGCCAGTCAGTGAGAGTTTCCTGTTTATCCAGCCTGTTTCCGGTAAGCTGTGAAACCAAGGCAGCGTACCCCGACGGATAGCCGATTCCAATCAACCCGGAGGCGATTTGAATATCAAACAAACGGCTTGGAACCTTGCTGGATTCTGCCTGGCAAATTCTTATTTCCTCGCGCCCGGAATGTACAACAATCTCCCTGCTGCCCTCGGTAAGTAATTGCCACATGCCATCCAGTGGTCCGGACGAAAATGGGTCAACCACAAAGAGGTTCCCGGGAATGGCAAGCTGAACCAAACAAAGCTCCGGCCGAAAAGACTCTTCGCTGACAAACTCGGTGTCGTAACCTATCACATGGCTTTTAGCCATCAGTTCTATGGCTTTTGCCAATGTTTCCGGACTGTTGACAACGAATTCTTTCATGTGGGTGATCTAAGCTGGTACACTTATCAGGTTAAAACGGACTAAGATTAAGATAGTCCTTGTGCCAAAAGTTTAAACTGTGTCATGGAATTACCGGGTAAATGCCATGCTGGAACAATACCTGAATCAAAAAGTAGTAATTGATCTTAACAGCCCCTTTGTATGTCTGGGAATACTGGCAGGAATCCATGATTCTTACCTTGAAGTGACCAATGCGGATTTCCATGATCTAAGGGATACTCAGACTTCCCGAGAGAACTATGTGGCTGCCGCTCTTGCCACAGGCATAAAACGAACCAGAAAAAGAGTCCTCCTGTTTCGCAGGGAAATAGCCGCAATTTCACTGTTCAAGGAAGTTGTGGATGATTAGCTTTTCTTACCAAAGGCTTGGGTGAAGAACCGAACCCAGTTGCCATGCATGATCTTTTCAACATCCACCTCGGAATAACCTCTTTCCTTTAAAAGGTCGGGGAACCTTGCGAGGTCTGCAATGGTATCCAAGTCTCCGGGGGATTGCTCCCTTCCAAATCCACCATCTAAATCGGTTCCCAACGCGGCATGGTTTGCATTTCCTGCCAGTTGGCAAACCCTGTCTATGTGATCCACTACAGTACGCATGGTAACGCCAGATTCCTGCACTGTGGTTTTACCTCGGACCCAATTTGGATATAGCATCCATGTATCAAAGGCCGCCCCAATTACAGCGCCACGGGAGACCAGTTTTTTGATATGGTCATCGGCAAGCTGTCTCTGATCTGGCACCAATGCCCGGCAGTTATGATGGCTTGCAAGCACTGGCCCACCATATATATCCAATGCTTCTTCAAAGCATTGATCGGAAAGATGCGTGACATCGAGAATCATTCCGCAGGATTGCATTTCCCTAAGCAACGCCGGACCAAGTGGAAAGAGCCCTCCTTCGGTGCTGGTACCGTGCGCATAAGGGCTTACTCCATAATGAGCCGGACCAATAATTCTCAGGCCGAGTTGATACCAATGATGAACCTGTTCGGGAAATAGAACCGAATCCGCGCCTTCCATGCTTAAAATAAAGCCCAACGGCTCACTGTCGGTATTTGGGCTTTTCCATCTATTAACATGGGATTCCACATCGGCTGCGGTCTTTAAAAAGCGAAGCTTGCCAGCGTTTACCATGGTTTCGTAATAAGCAAGCTGGCCGCGACCCGCCGCATAGGCGGAACTCATGGACTCATACCGTTGCAGTGGTGGCATCATCCCATGTCGCATTAGACGGGGCAGGATGGTGGCTATAAATATTCCTACTTTTCCCCGACGAAGATCTGGAAAAGACACGGTTCCCACCCCACGGGCTTTGCCTGTCAGGCCCAGGGCATTTTCACGCTGGCGAATTTCCTGAACACTCAGGCAAAGATCCCTGTTCCAATCCAAGGCATTCCATGCAAGGTCCAAATGAGCATCAAAAATCAGCATGTTTTTCCAGCTTTCTGGGTGGTGGGATATAGT
>Ga0255272_1000118_pt1 | contig 10006 bp, 19 predicted proteins | sample AtltaT_10_FD_183804 | JGI IMG/M metagenome (GOLD analysis project Ga0255272, IMG submission 183804) | Metatranscriptome of freshwater microbial communities from Altamaha River, Georgia, United States - Atl_Atlam_RepB_8h (Metagenome... | ecosystem: Environmental > Aquatic > Freshwater > River...
AAAAGACCGAAAGTAAGATTTCGGATCGTAGATTGAAAGTTTGAGATCGGGCACAAAGGGGGGCCTACCTTAGGGTAAGTCTCTGTATCTGCCCAGCGAAGTCGGCCGGCGCGCGGTTGCAAACCGCAAGCTGGCTGCCAACGACGGGCCCAAGACTGATCGCCTGTGGCCGTGGTGGCCGCTGGGATTCAAGTTGGGACTTAAATCAAATGATCCAAACGCAATCTCGACTCGATGTTGCAGACAACACGGGCGCCAAGTCCGTGATGTGCATCAAAGTGCTGGGCGGCTCCAAGCGCCGCTATGCCAGCGTTGGCGACATCATCAAAGTGAGCATCAAGGAAGCCGCTCCGCGTGGCCGCGTCAAAAAAGGCGAGGTCTACAACGCTGTGGTCGTCCGTACTGCTGCCGGCATCCGTCGTGGCGACGGCGCCAAGGTGAAGTTCGACGGCAATGCTGCCGTGCTGCTCAATGCCAAGCTCGAGCCCATCGGCACCCGCATCTTCGGCCCCGTGACGCGTGAACTGCGTACCGAAAAGTTCATGAAGATCGTGTCCCTGGCCCCCGAGGTCCTGTAAGGAATCGACACATGAACAAGATCCGCAAAGGCGACGAAGTCATCGTCATCACCGGTCGTGACAAGGGCAAGCGTGGCACCGTCGTGTCGCGTGCCGACGAAGAGCGTCTGGTTGTCGAGGGCATCAACCTGGTCAAGAAGCACGCCAAGCCGAACCCCATGAAGGGCATCGCTGGCGGCATCGTCGACAAGACCATGCCCATCCACCAGTCCAACGTGGCTATCTTCAACGCCGCCACCGGCAAGGCCGATCGCGTCGGCATCAAGGTGAGCGAGGACGGCAAGAAAGTGCGCGTCTTCAAGTCCACCGGCGAAGAAATCAAGGCAGCATGACCATGGCACGCTTTCAAGAAATCTACCGCGACAAGATCGCCCCGGCTCTGAAAGAGCAGTTCGGCTACAAGTCCGTCATGGAAGTGCCGCGCATCACCAAGATCACCCTGAACATGGGTGTCTCGGAAGCGGTTGCCGACAAGAAGGTCATGGATCACGCCGTTGGCGACCTGACCAAGATCGCTGGCCAGAAGCCCGTCGTGACCAAGGCCCGCAAGGCCATCGCCGGTTTCAAGATCCGCGAACAGCAGCCGATCGGCTGCATGGTGACCCTGCGTGGCGCCCAGATGTACGAATTCCTGGACCGTTTCGTCACCGTGGCCCTGCCGCGCGTGCGTGACTTCCGTGGTATCTCCGGCAAGTCCTTCGACGGCCGTGGCAACTACAACGTCGGCGTCAAGGAACAGATCATCTTCCCCGAAGTCGAGTACGACAAGGTGGATGCCCTGCGTGGTCTGAACATCAGCATCACGACGACCGCCAAGACCGACGCCGAGTGCAAGGCACTGCTGGCTGGTTTCCGTTTCCCGTTCAAGAACTGAGGTGCTTCGTGGCTAAACAAGCTTTCCTCCAGCGTGAACTGAAGCGCGAGAAACTCGCCGCCAAGTTTGCCAACAAGTACAACGAGCTCAAGGCCATCGCCAAGGACGCCAAGCGTTCCGACGAAGAGCGCGATGCTGCCCGTCTGGCCCTGCAGAAGCTGCCCCGCAACAGCAACCCGACCCGCCAGCGCAACCGTTGTGAAATCACCGGTCGCCCCCGCGGCACCTTCCGTCAGTTCGGTCTGGCCCGTGCCAAGGTTCGTGAACTGGCTTTTGCCGGCGAAATCCCCGGCGTGACCAAGGCCAGCTGGTAAGGCGCAAGGAGTAACAAATGAGCATGAGTGATCCTATCGCCGATATGCTGACCCGCATCCGCAACGCCCAGATGGTGAGCAAGGCCGCAGTGGCCATGCCGTCTTCCAAAGTGAAGGCAGCCATCGCACAGGTGCTGAAGGACGAAGGTTACATCGACGGTTTCCAAGTCAAGGCCGAAGGCGGCAAGAGCGAACTCGAAATCGCCCTCAAGTACTACGCCGGCCGTCCGGTCATCGAGCGCATCGAGCGCGTCAGCCGTCCCGGCCTGCGCGTCTACAAGGGCTCGAAGGACATCCCCCAGGTCCAGAATGGCCTGGGCGTCGCCATCGTCACCACCCCGAAGGGCGTGATGACCGATCGCAAAGCGCGCGCTGCCGGTGTCGGCGGTGAAGTTCTGTGTTTCGTCGCCTAACGCGCGCATTGAGGAGTATCTGAAATGTCTCGTGTAGGTAAGCAGGCAGTCGCCCTCCCGCAAGGCGTGGAAGTGGCCATCAAGCCCGAAACCATCAGCGTCAAGGGTGCCCTGGGCTCCCTGGAGCTGGCTCAAAGCGCTCTGGTGAAGGTCGAAAACGCTGACGGCAAGCTGTCGTTCAGCCCGGTCGACGCATCGCGCGAAGCCAATGCCATGAGCGGCACCATCCGCCAGTTGGTCAACAACATGGTCAACGGCGTGAGCAAGGGCTTCGAGAAGAAGCTGAACCTGATCGGCGTGGGCTACAAGGCCACCGCCCAGGGCAACAAGCTCAACCTGGCCGTCGGTTTCTCGCACCCGGTGAACATCGAGATGCCCGCTGGCATCACGGTCGCCACCCCGACCCCGACCGAAGTCGTGATCAAGGGCGCTGACCGTCAGCGCGTTGGCCAGATCGCTTCCGAAGTCCGTGCCGTGCGTCCTCCCGAGCCTTACAAGGGCAAGGGCATCCGTTACTCGGATGAGAAGGTCGTGATCAAAGAGACCAAGAAGAAATAAGGACTGCGAACATGTTGACGAAAAAAGAACAGCGTTTGCGCCGTGCCCGTCAGACCCGCATCCGCATTGCACAGCAAGGCGCCGTCCGTCTGAGCGTGAACCGCACCAATCTGCACATCTATGCCAGCGTCATCTCCGGCGACGGCTCCCAGGTGCTGGCTTCGGCCTCCACCGTCGAGGCAGAAGTGCGTGCCCAGTTGGGCGCCGCCGGCAAGGGTGGCAACAAGGCCGCAGCCGAGCTGATCGGCAAGCGCATCGCCGAGAAGGCGAAAGCCGCCGGCATCGAGAAAGTGGCCTTCGACCGTTCGGGCTTCGCCTACCACGGCCGTGTCAAAGCCCTGGCAGACGCCGCGCGTGAAGCCGGCCTGCAATTCTGATTGGGGATACGCAAATGGCTAAATTTCAAGCTAACGTGAAGAGCGAAGCTGACGACGGCTTGCGCGAGAAGATGATCGCGGTCAACCGCGTGACCAAGGTGGTCAAGGGCGGCCGTATCATGGCTTTCGCTGCACTGACCGTGGTCGGCGACGGCGACGGCCGCGTCGGCATGGGCAAGGGCAAGTCCCGTGAAGTCCCGGCTGCCGTGACCAAGGGCATGGAAGAAGCTCGCCGCAACATGATCAAGGTCGCGCTGAAGAACGGTTCCCTGCACCATGCGGTCAAGGGTCACCACGGCGCTGCCAACGTCATGATGCTGCCGGCTGCCAAGGGTACCGGCATCATCGCCGGCGGTCCGATGCGCGCTGTCTGCGAAGTGCTGGGCATCACCGACGTCGTGGCCAAGAGCCATGGCTCGAGCAACCCGTACAACCTGGTCCGCGCCACTCTGGACGCCCTGAAGAATTCGACCACTCCGGCTGAAGTTGCTGCCAAGCGCGGCAAGTCGGTCGAAGAGATCCTGGGCTGATCGGAGGAATCATGACGACTGCCAACAACACCATCAAGGTTCAACTGGTCCGCAGCCCGATCGGCTGCAAGGAAGACCACCGCGCCACCGTGCGCGGCCTGGGCCTGCGCAAACTCAACAGCGTCAGCGAACTGCAGGATACTCCCGCAGTGCGCGGCATGATCAACAAGATCAGCTATCTGGTCAAAGTGATCTGATCGGAGTCAAGACATGGAACTCAACACCCTCAAGCCCGCTGCCGGTGCCAAGCACGCCAAGCGTCGCGTGGGCCGTGGCATTGGCTCCGGTCTGGGCAAGACCGCTGGCCGTGGCCACAAAGGCCAAAAGTCGCGTTCGGGCGGCTACCACAAGGTCGGTTTCGAAGGCGGCCAGATGCCGCTGCAGCGCCGACTGCCCAAGCGTGGCTTCAAGTCTCAAAGCCTGAAGTTCAACGCCGAACTGACCCTGGCCGACCTGCAGGCGCTGGGCGCTGCCGAAGTCGACCTGCTGTCCCTCAAGGCTGCCGGCCTGGTTCCGGAACTGGCCAAGAAGGTCAAGGTCATCAACACCGGTGAACTGACTCTGGCTGTCAAGCTGACTGGCGTCGGCGCGACCGCTGGCGCCAAGGCTGCCATCGAAGCCGCTGGCGGCTCGCTGGCCTGATAAGGCTTTGATCGGAACTGCTCGTGGCCACTAACGCTGCTACCCTCGCGAAGACAGGCAAGTTCGGCGACCTCCGTCGTCGGCTCGTGTTCCTGCTGCTGGCTCTGGTTGTGTACCGCATCGGGGCTCATATCCCGGTGCCGGGCATCAACCCCGACCAGCTGGCACAGCTCTTCAAGGGCCAGCAGGGCGGGATCCTGAATCTTTTCAACATGTTCTCGGGCGGTGCGCTGTCGCGCTTCACCGTGTTCGCGTTGGGGATCATGCCCTATATCTCGGCTTCCATCGTCATGCAGCTCATGGGCTATGTCCTGCCCGCGTTCGAGCAGATGAAGAAGGAAGGCGAAGCTCAAGCGGAAAATCACTCAGTACACCCGCATCGGCACCGTCGGTCTCGCCATCTTCCAGTCGCTCGGCATCGCGCTGGCGCTGGAAGGCACGCAAGGCCTGGTGATCGACCCCGGTTTCGGCTTCCGCCTGACCACGGTCGTGACCCTGGTGGCTGGAACGATGTTCCTGATGTGGCTGGGTGAACAGATCACAGAGCGTGGCCTGGGCAATGGCATTTCGATCCTCATCTTCGCTGGTATCGCGGCGGGCTTGCCCAGCGCGATCGGCGGTCTGTTCGAGCTGGTGCGAACGGGTGCGATGGGCCCCCTGGTGGCGATCTTCATCGTTGCCCTGGTGATCCTCGTGACCTACTTCGTGGTCTTCGTCGAGCGCGGACAACGCAAGATCCTGGTGAACTACGCACGCCGTCAGGTGGGCAACAAGGTGTACGGCGGACAGTCGTCCCACCTGCCGCTCAAGCTGAACATGGCGGGCGTCATTCCCCCGATCTTCGCTTCGTCGATCATCCTGCTGCCCACCACCGTGGTGAGCTGGGTCAGCACCGGTGACGGCACGCGCTGGTTGCGCGACATCGCTTCGGCCTTGTCGCCGGGACAGCCGATCTATGTGGCGCTCTACGCCGCGGCGATCGTGTTCTTCTGCTTCTTCTACACCGCGCTGGTATTCAACAGCCGTGAGACCGCAGACAACCTGAAGAAGAGCGGCGCCTTCATCCCGGGTATCCGCCCGGGTGACCAGACCGCCAGGCACATCGACAAGGTTCTGGTGCGTCTGACGCTGGCCGGTGCTGTGTACATCACGCTGGTCTGCCTGCTGCCGGAGTTCCTGATCCTGAAGTACAACGTTCCGTTCTACTTCGGTGGTACTTCGCTGCTGATCATCGTGGTGGTCACCATGGACTTCATGGCCCAGGTGCAGAACTACCTGATGTCGCAACAGTACGAGTCCTTGTTGAAGAAAGCCAATTTCAAGTCAGCACCCGGTGTTTGACGGAAATGGCCAAGGACGATGTAATCGAGATGCAGGGTGAGGGGGTTGAAAGCCTCCTCCCACGCCACGTTCCGCGTCAAGCTGGAAAACGGGCACGTGGTCTTGGGCCACATTTCGGGCAAGCTGCGCATGCATTGCATCCGCATCCTGCCTGGTGACAAGGTCATGGTCGAAATGACCCCTTATGACCTAATGCGTGCCCGGATCGTGTTCCGCGCCAAGTAAAGAGTTTTGAGATTTCTTCAGGAGAATGACATGAGAGTCTCCGCTTCGGTCAAGAAAATGTGCCGCAACTGTAAGATCATCCGTCGCCATGGCGTCGTGCGCGTCATCTGCACCGACCCGCGACACAAGCAGCGTCAAGGCTGACATAGAGGACCACCATGGCACGTATTGCTGGTATCAACATTCCGCCGCACAAGCACGCCGAGATCGGCCTGACTTCGATCTTTGGCATAGGCCGCACCCGCGCCCGTCAGATCTGCGAAGCTTGCGGCATCGAGTTCACCAAGAAGATCAAGGATCTGAGCGACGCCGAACTGGAAAAGGTTCGTGACGTCGTCAACACCTACACGATCGAAGGTGACCTGCGTCGTGAAACCACGATGAACATCAAGCGTCTGATGGACATCGGTTGCTATCGCGGTTTCCGTCATCGCCGTGGCCTGCCGGTCCGCGGTCAGCGTACCAAGACCAACGCCCGTACCCGCAAGGGCCCGCGCAAGGCAGCCCAGTCGCTGAAGAAATAAACCGGATTGAAGGATCACCATGGCTAAGCAACAATCCAGCGCCGCAGCCCGCGTGCGCAAGAAGGTTCGCAAGAACATTGCCGACGGCATCGCGCACGTCCACGCTTCGTTCAACAACACCATCATCACCATCACCGACCGCCAGGGCAATGCCCTGTCGTGGGCTTCGTCGGGTGGCCAGGGCTTCAAGGGTTCGCGCAAGTCGACTCCCTTCGCTGCCCAGGTGGCTTCCGAAGTCGCCGGTCGCGCTGCTATCGAACAGGGCATCAAGAACCTGGACGTCGAGATCAAGGGTCCCGGTCCCGGCCGCGAATCCTCGGTCCGCGCCCTGGGCGCCCTGGGTATCAAGATCAGCTCGATCTCCGATGTGACCCCGGTGCCGCACAACGGCTGCCGTCCGCAGAAGCGTCGTCGCATCTGATCTCTTGCAGATCGCGCGATTAGCGCTATAATCCAAGGCTTTTGTTTTGGTCGCCACCGCAGCGCGCCTGCGGTGGTGTTTGTCGTTAAGACCACTGCCTACGCGGCATCAAGCTGTGGCAGGCTCCCACGTGTTCAATCGCGTGGCAGTTAAATCAGGAAATCAACGTGGCACGTTACCTCGGCCCCAAGGCCAAACTTTCCCGCCGTGAAGGCACCGACCTGCTGCTCAAGAGCGCCCGCCGCTCGATCAGCGACAAGGCCAAGTTCGACACCAAGCCCGGCCAGCATGGCCGCACCTCGGGTCAGCGTACCTCCGACTTCGGCCTGCAGTTGCGCGAGAAGCAGAAGGTCAAGCGCATCTACGGCGTGCTCGAGCGCCAGTTCCGTCGCTATTTCGCCGAAGCCGACCGCCGTCGTGGCAACACCGGTGCCAACCTGCTCGGTCTGCTGGAATCGCGCCTGGACAACGTCGTCTTCCGCATGGGCTTTGCCTCCACCCGCGCCGAAGCACGCCAGCTGGTTTCGCACAAGGCCATCGTCGTGAACGGCCAGAGCGTCAACATCCCGTCCTACTCGGTCAAGGCCGGTGACGTCGTCGCCGTGCGCGAGAAGTCCAAGAAGCAGGCTCGCATCGTCGAGGCCCTGGAACTCGCCAAGCAGATCGGCTTCCCCGCCTGGGTCGAAGTCGCTGCCGACAAGGCAGAAGGCGTGTTCAAGAAGTCGCCTGACCGCGACGAGTTCGGTTCCGACATCAACGAATCGCTGATCGTCGAACTGTACTCGCGTTAATCGCGAAACCCCCTAGTGCCCGGATTCCGCCCAGCTGCGGGGTCCGGGATTTGTGCTCCATCGGCCTTATCGGCGTAACGAGCCGAGGGTATTGAAGGAAGTCCGAATGCTGAATAACCTGCTCAAACCCAAGAACATCAACGTCGAGCAACTGACCGCCAACAAGGCTAAGGTCGTGCTCGAGCCCTTCGAGCGCGGTTACGGCCACACGCTGGGCAACGCCCTGCGTCGTGTGCTGCTGTCCTCCATGGTGGGGCATGCGCCGACGGAAGTGACGATCGCGGGTGTGGTGCACGAGTATTCCTCGATCGATGGCGTCCAGGAAGACGTCGTCAACATCCTGCTCAACCTCAAGGGTGTGGTGTTCAAGCTGCACGGTCGCGACGAGGTCACGCTGAGCCTGCGCAAGGACGGTGCTGGCGTTGTCACGGCTGCCGACATCCAGACCCCGCACGACGTCGAGATTCTGAATCCCGAGCACCAGATCGCCACGCTCAGCGCCGGCGCCAAGCTCGACATGCAGATCAAGGTCGAGAAGGGCCGTGGCTATGTGCCGGGCAACGTGCGTCGTGGCGATGATGCCACCCGCGCCATCGGTCGCATCCTGCTGGACGCTTCCTTCTCGCCGATCAAGCGCGTGAGCTACGCGGTCGAGAACGCCCGCGTCGAGCAGCGTACCGACCTCGACAAGTTGGTGCTCGAGATCGAGACCAACGGTGCCGTCGGCCCCGAAGAGGCAGTGCGTGCCGCCGCCAAGATCCTGGTCGAGCAGCTCGCCGTGTTCGCGCAGCTCGAGGGCGCAGAAGCCTTCGAGGCTGGTGCCGCCAAGGGTGCGGGTGCCCAGCAGTTCGACCCGGTGCTGCTGCGCCCGGTCGACGAGCTCGAGCTGACCGTGCGTTCGGCCAACTGCCTGAAGGCCGAGAATATCTACTACATCGGTGACCTGATCCAGCGCACCGAGAACGAGCTGCTCAAGACCCCGAACCTGGGTCGCAAGTCGCTCAACGAAATCAAGGAAGTGCTGGCTTCGCGCGGCTTGACGCTGGGCATGAAGCTCGAGAACTGGCCGCCCGCCGGTCTGGAAAAGCACTGATCGCTTTTTAGCCCCTGACCCCCTGCGGTACCTGATCCGGCCGCAGGTGATTATTTAGACAAGGAAACTACCATGCGTCACGGAAACGGACTCCGCAAACTCAACCGCACCAGCGCCCACCGCCAGGCCATGCTGCGCAACATGATGAACTCGCTGCTGACGCACGAAGTCATCAAGACCACCGTGCCGAAGGCCAAGGAGCTGCGTCGCGTCGTCGAGCGCATGATCACCCTGGCCAAGGTCGACTCGGTCGCCAACCGCCGCCTGGCTTTCGACCGCCTGCGTGACCGCGACGTCGTCACCAAGCTGTTCAACGTCATCGGCCCGCGTTCGGCTGCCCGTCCGGGCGGCTACACCCGCATCCTGAAGATGGGCTTCCGCGTTGGCGACAATGCACCGATGGCCCTGATCGAGTTGGTCGATCGCGCAGAAGTTTCGGCAGAAGCTCCGGCAGCAGAATAATTCGTGCTACAATACAATTCTTGACGCGCGGTGGAGCAGCCTGGTAGCTCGTTGGGCTCATAACCCAAAGGTCGCAAGTTCAAATCTTGCCCGCGCAACCAGAATTACTGGTTGAGCCAGACAAAAAAGCCTGCATTAGCAGGCTTTTTTGTTTTTGATTCCCGTAAGCAAGATCAGGGGCTGTCCACGTCACAATTCGACCATGACGCAGGCAGAAATGACAGCTCCTTCCTCGCCCTTGCTGGGCATTCGCGACGGCGTGGCCACGATCACGCTGAACCGGCCCGCCCACCGTAACCGGCTCGAGGATACCGACCTCGCCACGCTGCTGCAGCATTTCGCGCGCGTCGATGCCGACCCGTCGGTCCGGGTCCTGGTGCTGTGCGCCAACACCCAAGGACAGCCCAGGCCGGTGTTCTGCGCCGGCTATGACATCGGCGGCTTCGAGCAGGATGCGCAGGCCTCCAGCGCCTTCGAGCGCGTGCCCGACGCGCTCGCAGCCTTGCGTCCGGTCACGATCTGCGCGCTCAACGGCAGCCTTTATGGTGGTGCCACCGACCTGTTCCTGGCCTGCGATCTCAGGATCGCGCTGCAGGGGGTGGAGTTCCGCATGCCGGCCACCGCGCTGGGCCTGCATTTCTATCCGAGCGGCTTGCTGCGCTACGTCGAGCGCTTGGGGCTGGCGGCGGCCAAACGCGCCTTCCTGACCGCCCGCCCGTTCACTGCAGACCAGCTCTGGCAGACCGGCTGCTTGGAGGCGCTGGCCAGCCCGGAAGACTTCGACTCCGAGCTGCAGCGACTGGTGCAGGACGTGCTCTCGCTCGCTCCGCTGGCGGCCGCGAGCATCAAGCGCTCGCTCAACG
>Ga0255272_1000119_pt1 | contig 10001 bp, 17 predicted proteins | sample AtltaT_10_FD_183804 | JGI IMG/M metagenome (GOLD analysis project Ga0255272, IMG submission 183804) | Metatranscriptome of freshwater microbial communities from Altamaha River, Georgia, United States - Atl_Atlam_RepB_8h (Metagenome... | ecosystem: Environmental > Aquatic > Freshwater > River...
ATTATTTGAAAAAAAGAAAAAAGGTTATAACACAGATTGTAACTACAAACTATTAATTATTGATGACTCAAAAGAGTTGGTTCATGAGATACTAGGTATCAGTGAACAAAGAGCTGAAGAGTTATTAAAAATATGTTTTAAAGCATATGATGATAATAATCAGTTACACACTTGTTTGGAACAAGTTGTCTCTTACTGTAAACATACTAATGAAGTTGTAATGGCTACATTAATGATGCAGAAAGTCATTGAACGTAAGAACTCTATGCATGGGTTAGGAGAGGTTCTTAAAAAAATGTTTGGTCATGGATAGAAATATTATTAAGTCAGTCTTGGGATTTAATCTCAAGGCTGAGATTAAAGATGAGAGAGGAGAAATTATCCGGACCGGAGTTAAGACTTCAGTATATCCCAAGTTTCCTCCAATGCAAATTTCATACAGAGTGTTTGATAAGAGTTTCTTTACAACATTTGATGAAGCATTGTTAGCAAAGATTAGACAACACAGAAGATTAAATGATTAAGTATGAGAGTATCTGTTACGTATGAAGATTCTGATGTAGCAAAAGCTCTGAGTAAGATCATTAAGGATACTAATCAAGAGGAGTTTGTTAAATTACTTACTCCAATGATTTGTACTAGTCAGCATGCAACTGAACATTTCTTTAAACTTATGCTTGGTAATAGTTTACCAGAAATAATACCTAATGGTACTTTGTGTAAAATCAAAGTAGATAGTTTAGGCTATAGCAGCAATAAAGATTTGATAAGAGAAAAGTTTGCTGATACTAATGACAAAGTTGTTGTTACAATTAAAGAATTTAGAGGTTACCATGAGTATTCTCAGTATCATATAGAATATCAGAATGTTTTACCAGCTGGTAGTCTTAAAACTGAAAGTACTTATGTGAGTGTCAAAGAATTAGAAGTCATTGAAGAGTTTTAAAGATAGTATATCTGTGGATATGCTTTTCCTGACCAAATGAGTACAGAGGGGAGCAATCCCCTCTTTTCATTGTTAGCTATATATTGCTAAATATTTTAGGTTTAAACAAACAATGTCTCTGTAAATACTATATATTTATCTGCATATTTATGCAGATAATGTTATATCAACTCCCTAATGGGAAAGTAATTCACCTTTCTATAGAAGAATATCTGGATCTTACAGATGAAGATATCCAGTATCTCATGTCAATTGACTATGGTGAACATATTAGGGACCCTTTTACCGGATCTGCTGTTGAGAAAAACACCAGAGAAAAACATTATGATTTTGAATTCCTTTCACAGGATGATGAAGATCTAAATGATATCGTGTCTGATGACATTCCTTTTGACGATATCATTGACTTATCTGATAATTTGGATATGTAGTTTTAAACTACCAACTACCCTTAAAGTGAGTAATTAAGGAACTAGTATCTACTCAAAAACAATCTATTTATTATTTATTAATTTTTAAAAACTTGAATTATGAATTCAAAAGTAATTGTATTGGCTGATGAAACAACTGGAGCTGTTGTAAATGTTTCTCAAAACAATCCTGAATATGGATATATCCGTGTTCAACAAGTAAGAACTATGATTGATGACAACGGGTTTCTTCGTAGAAAACCAGTTAGTGCATTGATCCCAGGTACATTGGCTGAATTGAAAGAATCTGGATTCTTTGCTGGTCAACAATTAGATGGTAAAATTGTGGTTGAAGAATCACTTGAACCATTCAATGAAAAAGCACCAGAAAGAGATCTTAAGATTGCTGGTGAAACAGGTGTGGTATGTACATTAGGAGGTCTTCCTATCTACCGCAGAACAAAAATGAGTTTTGATGGATCTGTTTCAGATACATTGATCAAACATGATAATGTTGAGCAGTTACGTGCTGCATATGCAAAATCTACTAAATCAAACACTTCTGCAATTCAAAATGCAGCAGGACAAGATTTTGGTATTGAATAAATCTGAATGATTGAGTTTGAGAGGGGCAGAGATGTCCCTCTCTTTTTATTATGAATGTTATTGTATGATTATTATGGAAAAGCTAAAACAACAGGTGAGAAATTACCAATTGCATGCAGGTAAAACTTATATGCAATATGAACAGGATAAGTATTCAACTTATCAAAACTATTTGTACAAGAGAGCTTTATATGGTCTTGAAGCTCTTGAAGAAAAAGAACTTGCTACAATGTGTAGTAAGAAAAAACAAAGAATCTTGAATGTATACAAGAGAGCACAATCTGTATTGAATGTCTTCAAACAGAAACGTACTATTGAATACACTAATGCATTCTTTAAAAAACTCTTTCCAAATAGTTTGCTTACTAAAGCATTGATTGAGTCTTCTGATGTAGATGAAAAGTTCAAGAACACTTTAACTTTTAAAGATTTAAACATCACAAAAGACGATATTATTAGTATATTTATAGCTGAAGGGATACTTCCTAAAAACTTTTTAAGTTTAGTTGAAGCACCTATAAATTTACCAATGTTAAGAAGTGAAAGTAAAGCTTAAAGAATGTGATGGTTGTCAGCAGATGACTGTCATATGGAAGAACCATGAGGGATACAGGTATTGTAAAAACTGCTGGAGTTGCCATTCTAGTAAAGATAATACACAGAAACCAACGAAGTCTGTAATCCCTATGGTTTCTTCTAAAAGAAAAAAGAAAGATCAAGAATATCTTAAACTAAGAGAAAGATATCTAACAGAGAATCCATTATGTATGGTGAAAGTAGGAGGTTGTACTCATAATGCAACCGATGTTCATCATAAATATGCAGGATCTAATAGAGAAGCATTCTATCTAGTGCAGAGTACTTGGTTAGCAGTCTGTAGGAATTGTCATGATTGGATTCATGCAAGACCTGGAGATGCAAGATTAATGGGATGGTTAAAATAACTTATTATGACTAAAGATGAAGTTCAATTAGAAGCATTACAAGCAACTGATGGTAGGCAAAGATGTTCCGTTGTTCTTGGAACTGGTGTAGGTAAAACTCTTGTAGGACTTACTCACATTGAAAAGAACAATACATCTTTGATGAAATGTCTCATTGTTGCACCAAAAAAATCAATCTTTCAGTCCTGGAAAGATGATGCAGTAAAATTTGGTAAAGAACATTTGTTAGACAGAATGGTATTTACTACTTATCTGAGTTTGAATAAACATAATCCTAATGATTATGATGCAGTCTATTTGGATGAAGCTCATAGTTTATTAGATAGTCACCGTGGATTTCTCCAGTTATACAAGGGTAAGATTCTTGGTTTAACAGGTACTCCACCGAAACGAGATTATTCAGAGAAAGGTAAGTTATTAAATGAATTTTGTCCTGTAGTATATACATTCAAAGCAGATGATGCTGTAGAGAATAAAATACTAAATGATTATCAGATTATTGTGCATCAGTTAAGATTATCCAATGAAAAGAACTACTTGATAAATCAAGGAGGCAAGAAATGGATGACTGATGAAGAATCTAATTATGTTTATTGGTCAAGAAGAATTGATGTTGGTTCCGGAAACATGCACATGCTCAGAGTAATGAGAATGAAAGCAATGATGGAATATCCAAGCAAAGAAAAATATACTAAAAAGTTGATGGAAAGTATCCAAAACAAATGTATTGTCTTTGCTAATACTCAAGCTCAGGCCGATAGACTATGTCCATATAGTTATCATAGTGGTAATAAAGAATCTGAAGAGAATCTTTTATTGTTTAAAGAAGGAACAATTTCAAAACTATCTACTGTATTGCAGTTGAATGAAGGTGTAAATATTCCTAATCTTAAGCAAGGTATCATTATGCATGCTTATGGTAATGAAAGAAAGTCAAGTCAAAGAATTGGAAGGTTGCTCCGGTTAAATCCAGATGATAAAGCTATTGTACATATACTATGTTATGTGGATACAATAGATGAAAAATGGGTTAAAGAAGCACTTGAAGGATTTGATCAGACAAAGATCATTTGGAAAGATTTTGGGGTTAAGTTAGATTAACCCCATTATTTTTCTTATATTAGAAGTATATGGAAGATACAAAAACACATAAGTTAGTATTGCATAATGATAACCATCATGACTTTCTATATGTTATTGCATGTCTAATAAGATATTGTCAACATGAACCAATTCAAGCTGAACAGTGTGCTCTCATTACTCATAATGCAGGTAAATGTTCTATTAAATCTGGAAACTTTGATGAGATGTTTGAAATAAAATCTCAACTAGAAAATTTAGATTTAAAAATAGAAATGGAATCATATGAGAGTAGTTTGTATTAATGATGCAAATAAACCTGATAAAATCCCTCTATCTGAGTGGATCAAACAAGGAGAAACATATACTGTAGTTGCAGTTATTAAAATGGGTTTACAACCCGGTAAGTTTGGATATGTACTTAAAGAAGTACAATTATCTAAAGCATCTTTTCCTTATGAATATTATTCTGCAGATAGATTTACTGATCTAGAAGAAACTGTGGAACAAAATGCAGAAGTTCTTGAAGAAGAGTTTGCATTGTAAGCTGAGAAGCTGTAAAATCTATTAATTTATTTATTATGTCTGAAAATGTCACAAAAACCGTGAAGGGTAACCCTCATATGCGTGTTATTCTTATTGACAATGAATCAACTAAAATTCCTGGAGTACTTGGTATATCACCAGAAAGAGAAAAAGAATTAGATGATATTGTTGCAAATGCTTGGAAAGAAGGAGCCACTATTACTGATTCAATGGAATTACTTAGTAAAGGACTGATGCATGCAAATGAATTAGCCTTTTGTACATTTCATTTAGGTGCTCATGTGGGTAGAACAAAAGCTATGCAAGATAAATTTGAAGGCTTATTGGGAGGTTTAAAAGGTATGTTAGGAAAATCTGATGAAGAATAATGATTAGTTCATAGAAACTGTATCAATCTGATTATTAATTATTTAAAAAGTTAAAAAAATGGCAAAAAGTGTTGAAAATCAAGCAAGTGAGAATTCAAATGATTTCTTTAAAGGTGCAACCACTCCAAAGATGGAGAATTTTGTGTTCATGGAAAAAGCAGTTCAAATCTTAAACATTGGATTTGAAACAGAGAAAAATATTGTCCTTTATGGTCCAGGTGGACATGGTAAATCAGAATTGTCAATGGCATTTTTTGATCAAAAAGGAGTTGATCCATATGTAATTACAATGGGTACGGGTATGACAACTGATCGTTTGTTTGGTGGTTTGGATATTCCAACTTTTAACCAAACAGGTAAGATTGAATATCTTGTAGAAAACAGTTTCATGAATCATGAGTATGTGATTTTTGAAGAGATGTTTGATGCACCAGATTTCATCCTAGAGCAGTTGAAAGATATCTTGTCTTCAGGAGTATTCCGTAATGGTACTCAAACATTCCCAATCAAGACTAAATTCATTGTTTGTTGTACTAACCGTACAAGAGATGAGTTCTCTAAGAACATGTCATTGAAAGCCTTGATGGAACGTTTTCCATTGGAATTGAATGTGGTATGGGATAATTACACTGATATTGCTTACAACAGACTGTTGGAGCAAATATTTGGTGAAGGTACAGTTGATCCTGTCATCCCATTCATCTTACAAGAGTATGCAAAGAATTCAATTGTTATCTCTCCTCGTGTTGCAATTACTGCTTATACAGTATTTGAACAGTGTGGTCCAGAAGCATTGAGTTTTATTGCAGAGTTTGCTAAGAAACCAAGTTTGGTTGCTGATGCTTTGAAGAAATTTGAAGCACAAGCTAAACTACGTGGTCTTGGTGGATTGTTACAGGATCATTATCAAATCTTAGATTTGAATCCTCTTGGAACAAAAGAAGATCTTGAAAGTTTCAATGAAACATTTGTTGAGTACTCAGATATGGTAAAAGAATTGAAAACTTTAAAAGTATCTGATGATTTTGCAGAAACACATTCTAGATTGTTGAAAGAACATGAAGGTCGTGTTAAAGCAATGGGTAAAAAAAGTAATGATTGCACAAACAATGACAGATTCTGAATAATGGCTGGTTACAGATCATATGGAAGAAGCTACGGGAGTGGTTCTTATGGTTCTAGAGGAAACTCTGGCTATAAGAGCTACTCTTATGGTAGCTCATGGGATTATTGGGGTTCATATTTTAATGACCCTATAGAAGATGATTCTTCGTTGGTTGTAAAAGAACCAGAAAACTATACTACACCATCTGCTGTAGATATTGAACGTAAGGCAAATGTGTGGAAGAAAACTGCTGTTGATCAAATTAAAGAACTTGCAAGAGTATGTTACTTTAAAATGATTGGAGAAAAAGATTATCTTAAACCAGAGTATGCTGACTTTAGTAAATTGTCTGAAGAGAATGCTGAAGCAATGTCAGTAAAGAAAGAACTCTATGATAAGATATTTGACAACTTTATTCCAGGATTTACCCCATTGGAACAAGCAATTGCTATTTATCAGAATATGTCAAAGCATGACCCAGAATATGCAGAAGACAATGAAAAGTCTGATATTGAGCTTATGCAAGGTGCAAAGTTGGATTTTGATCGTGAGGTTTATTTCAATCCAAACATCAATGATCAGCTTGAAATGAATGAGCACAGTAAGAACAAGAAGATGTCAATCCTTAATAAGGTATCTCTTATTGGTCATTTAGGTGAGCAGTTCAAAGTTGAGAAAGAAGTTGATGAAAAGATTGTAAGTAATTCTGACATCTATGCTAAGAAAATGATGCGTGATTATGCTCAGATAGCACAAGTAGATTTATATCAGAGATTATTTCCAAACTTTCCGGTAAAACTTCTTATGAAGGATTTGGTTGTAAGTATTCCAGTTGACAGAAAAGAACAGAAGCAAAAGATTATCATTATTCTTGACTATTCAGGTAGTATGGATGACCCGTTTAAACAAGATTGGGTTAATGCTATTCTAATAGATAGATTTAGATATGTTATGCAAGGTGAAGCAGAAGTATTTTTCAGTTACTTTGTAGATAATCCAGATGAAATGCATTTTCAACATGTTCATGATAGACAATCTGTTATCAAATTTTGGCAAACATTTTCTAATGACCCAAATGGTGGTATGACTCGTGTAGGTGATATGGTTGAAAGAATTGCTTCTGAAGTAGGAAATAAGAAACTGATGAACTTGAATATTGATTTATCAGAAGAAAAACCAGAAATTCTGGTTATCAATGATGGTCAAGATAATATTCATAGTGATGGGTTTCCTTACAAAGTGAATGCAATATGTTTGGATGAGCAAAATAATCAGCTTAAACAACTTTGTATTGATACTCATGGTAAACAAGTTCATGTTGACTATGAAAGCAATGTAAAAGCTTATTCTGAAACTGGTGAAGAAATTATTTGTTAACTGATAGGGGCTTCGGCCCCTTTTTACACTTTTGATATGGAAGATTATAGTAAAGAAGATGTAATAAATGCATTATTGTCTCTTGACTTAGTTACAAGAAAAAGAGTTCTTGTTGATCAAAGAAGTTATCTGATAGGAATTCTTGCTTATAGATTTATGATGACAGAATATCAAATTTCTGATACTATCCGTATTAAAAGAGATAAAGTTAATTACAATAAAAAGTTAGCATTACAGTGGCATACTGACAAACTTTATAAACAGAATGTTTATGTATATGCTCAGATGTTTCCTTTTGATTTTAATACTTTTGAGCCAGTATCTATTGTAAATAGGCAGAAGAGAATTCAATTAGATGTTGATACTAAATTCTACAACAAGTTAAAAGCTGCAGGATCCATTCTTGGTCATAAAGATGTTAGAGTTACAATTAAATTATTTCTAGAAAAAAGTTTGAAACTATGGGAAGAATGAAAGATGTATGTATACAGATCATGGAAGAAAATGGTGGTATACCAGAAGGTATGACAATAGCAGATGTTGCTAGAATGAGAGATTTAGAAATTTATAACTGGAAAGAATATGAACGACAACAAGAGAAAGCAAGACAGCAGTTTAATCAATCAGAAAATCCAGGAGAGGTTGGAAAGATTGAACAAGCAGAAACCTACTTTAGAAAAGCACTCATTGAGGCAAGGAAAGAAGATTGGAAAAAAAGGAATAAATAATGAAGAAGGAGACTAAAAACAAATTAATTAATGCTTATTGGATTACTATTTATTCTTTAGCAGTAATTGGAGCATTAGGTATAATAAAATACCTAGTCTATGGTACATTTTATTAGATTTCTTGTAATATGGATAAGCCAAAACTTGGCTATTCCTTTTTGGACAATAGGTCATATTCATTTGATGACAACAGTGTATGAAGATATTACTGAAATTATTGCATCACTAGGTATGAATATGATTGTTGCCGTAGGTTTTATTATTAATTATTTAGAAGACAGAAAAGAATGGAAAAAGAAGAAGTAAGATTCTTAAAAAGAATTGTGTATTGGATAATTGGATTATCTATTGTATTATCAATTGGTGGATTTATTGTCCACAAAGTACGTGAAGCCACAAGAATTGACACAGCAGTTCAAAACTATGAGGAGTTTCAGGAAATTTACAATACATGTACAAAGATCAACACAGACCTTTGTAATATGAAAGATGTTCCGGAAACAGATCCTATGTTCAGTCAGTTCAGTAAAGCACAGAGAATTCTGACTTTAAGAACTAATCTTAACAGATGGATTGAAGAATATAATGCCAAGTCAAAGATGTGGGGACGTTCTCTATGGAAGTCAAATAGTCTACCATATCAATTAAGTAATCAAGAGTTTAACTGTAACAATTAAGAAAGATGAAAAAGTTATTATTTATTATTTTACCTGTGTTAGCTTTATTATTAATCTCATCATCATGTGATGATAGACCTGAAAATACTACTGCTTTAGATGAACAGGCAAGAACAGAAAGAAACCAAAAAGATTTGAATGCTCTTCAACCAGCACCAAAAATTTCATGGTCATTAGAAAGAGACAATCTTATCAAAAGATTTAAGTTACAGAATGACAGATCTATTTCTTTCTACATGTATGTATTTGTAGAAGGTGTTGGAGAACCAATTGGTTATTACCAGGTAAATAAGATTTCATCCGTTAATTCACAACTTACTAATACAGAACAAGCTGTTGATGATCCTAATGGAAGTATAGATGCAGGTTCAATAGTATTACCAAGTCCAGCAGAAGATGGTTCATATGGAACTAATGGAGATGCAGTATTTGGATTTACTCCTGAAGATATTTATATAGAGCACAATATGCATTACATGGTGAGTACAGTTCCACTGTCATTTACAAAACCAGTTAATAGATTAACAATCATCAATGTTCAAACTGAGAAACAGTTGAAAGCAATGATGGATAAGATTAGATAATAATGGTAATTGAAAAAGTTACTAGAAAATCTATGACTATAAGACCAAGCGGAAGGAGCACTGATTTCATTGCTCCTTCTTTTGGTTTTGGGTGTTTATATAACTGTTCTTACTGTTATATGAAAAGACACAAACCGGAAGGACTTTCTGTAGCTACAAATACTATGGATATCCTGACAGAAATTAATTCACATGCATACTTTGCAACAGTGGATAAACCTAATCAAACACATCCTGATTACATTACTTATGATATCAGTTGTAATGAAGACTTTGCTCTGCATGCTAAGTATCATAACTGGCAAAGAATATTTGAGTTTTTCCGAGATCATCCACTTGCTATGGGTTCATTTGCCACTAAGTATGTAAATGATGATTTACTTACTTTTGATCCTGAAGGTAAAATTAGAATAAGATTTAGTCTTATGCCGGAAGAGTATAGAAAGGTTCTTGAACCTAATACACACAGTATACCTCAAAGATTAGTTGCGGTTAAGAATTTTCTAATAGCAGGCTATGAAGTTCATTTAAACTTCAGTCCAGTTATTGTACATGATAACTGGTTAGATCATTATAAAGGTCTATTTGCTGAGGTAAGAAATTGTGCAAGAGTATATGATTGGAATAATC
>Ga0255272_1000123_pt1 | contig 9948 bp, 8 predicted proteins | sample AtltaT_10_FD_183804 | JGI IMG/M metagenome (GOLD analysis project Ga0255272, IMG submission 183804) | Metatranscriptome of freshwater microbial communities from Altamaha River, Georgia, United States - Atl_Atlam_RepB_8h (Metagenome... | ecosystem: Environmental > Aquatic > Freshwater > River...
TCGTGCATTGGCGCACAGTGCTCGCAACCTGCCCGGCGACGCCTTACGTATTGCGACGCAGATTCAGGCAAGCGAGCAACTGCGCCACGCACAGCAAACAGTGCATGCCGCATCGGTCTACAACAAATACTTCAATGGCATGCATGAAGTGCCGCGCTGGTATGAGCAAGCGTGGTACCTCGCTCCGGTCAAGAGTTTTGCCGACGACCTTGCTTCCGCTGGACCGTTTGAGTTGATGGTCGCGATTAGCTTTGGCTTCGAGACCCTGCTGTCGGACACGCTGTTCGTACCCTTCATGAGCGCAGCTGCGCATAACGGTGATCTGTCGATGGTACCGGCAGGATTCTCCAGCCAGTCGGACACCACGCGTCACAAGCAAGCGGGTATCACTTTGGTGAAATTCCTGCTGCAACAAGACTCACTAAACATCTCCACCGTGCAGCGTTGGGTCGACAAATGGTTCTGGCGCAGCTTCCGACTGATGCCAATGGTCGCCATGTTGCAAGACTACATGGTGCCAAAGCGTGTCGGTAGTTGGAAAGAATCTTGGGATACCTACGTCGAAGCACCGGTCGAAGCACTGTTCGCAGAGCTCGCCGCTTACGGCTTGAAAAAACCTGCCGGTTGGCAAGCGGCCTGTGCAGCAAAAGATCATCTCAGCCATCAAGCATGGAATGCCTTTTATGGCTATGGCCATGCGCTGGCCTTCCACACCTGGGTACCTGGCAATGATGAGCTTGAGTGGCTCGACCGCAAGTACCCCAACAGCTTTGACCGTTGGTATCGCCCACGCTTGAGTTACTACGCGCAATGCGAGGCAGCCGGTAAGCGCTTCCATCACCACGCGCTGCCGATGCAGTGTCAGGTGTGCCAACAACCGATGATATTTACCGAGCCGGGTGATGGCCGCTGGATCGCGTATCGCGAGACCCAGCACGAGGATGAAAGCTTCCACTTCTGCAGTGATCAGTGCCAGACCATCTTTGCCAATGAGCCGGATAAGTACGTGCAAGCGCAATTAGCTTCGCATGCGATTTTGCAGACGAGCGGCAGTGAGACTACCGAAAACGCCTTGCAAGCTTCCATCGCCGACCTGGGCGTTGTGATTGGACGCGATAACGGAGAGTTTCATGGTTCGGAAGACGACACCAACTTCACGCTATGGGGTGGTGGTCAAGACATGAAGGAGGCGCAGCTATGAGTGTCACCGCTATCGGCGCTTACACGCATGAGCCTCATGACACTGCGGATCGTTTTACGGCACCGCTGCTGTATGTGGCTTGGGACGAGCACATGATCTTCGCAGCACCGGCAGTAGTACCACTTTCTATGCACACCATCATGGCGGATGTGCAATCGAAAGTGCTACCAAAGCTGTACGGCGCACATCCGGAATTCGAGCGTATTCAATGGTCACAGGTGCAGTGGTTCTGCGGCGACAGAATGTTCACGCCAAAACCTAAGGGCACATTGGCCGAGCATGGCTTTGGACACAAGTCGGTGCTGCGTTTTCGTACACCGGGATTGGAAGGATTACGTGGCTCCTGCGGGTAACTCCTCCTCGCAGTAGCGATGTAACGCGTTGCCACCTCCGCGGACCCGGTGGCGATACGTGAAGTGAATCGGGACCGTCGTCAGTAAAAAAGACATAACGGAGATAGCAAGACATGAAAAAGACCACTATTCTCGGCGGGGCAGTTGCGCTGACACTGGGTCTCGCCGCTTCGGGCGCGATGGCACAGGATAAGTGCGGCATGGGGAACGGGAAGAAGGCGACCGGTGAGCCGATTCAAATCGGTGCCATCGTCGGCAAAACCGGCCCTGAGGATTTCTCCTCCTCCGCGCGCGCAGCGCAAGCCTATTTCAACTGTGTGAATGCTAACGGCGGTATCAATGGCCGTCCAATTCAGTACACCGTACAGGACGACACCTGGAACCCGGAAGTCGCTTCGCAAGCAGCGAACAAACTGGTGAAAGACACTAAGGTTGTCGCAATGGCTGGCTCGTCATCATTCGTGGAATGCGGCGCAAACAATGATTTGTACGCTAAAGAAGGCCTAGCCTCGGTATCGGGTGTCGGTGTGCCACGTGCCTGCTTCTACGGCAAGAACTACATCTCGTTCAACCAAGGTCCGCGTCAATCGACATTGGGTGCAGCACAGTACATCACTGAGACCTTCAAGCTGAAGAGCTTGACATGCGTCGCTCCAGGCATTCCTGGCTTTGGTGACTGGGTATGCGGTGGTGTCGAGTCTTACGGCAAGACTAACAATGTCGCTGTCAAGACTGTGATCTTCGATCCGGGCCAGCTGGACGGCAATGCGATTGCGCTGCAGGTCGCTGCTGCCAAGAGCGAAGGCGTCGTGCTCGGCATGCCACGCGGGATGATGCTACCGATCCTGACGGCTGCTGAACAACAAGATCTGGGCAAGAGCATGAAGTGGGGTCTGCCAACTTCTGCCTATCACGTCGATATGCCAAAAGCCGTGGGCAAATACTGGCACGACAAGTTGTACGTTCACATGGAGCTCGAGCCGATGGATGGCACCGGTCCGGATAACACCAACTGGAAAGCCATCATGGACAAGTTCGGTGACAAGAAAGACCCACGTGACACCTTCTCACAAGCCGGTTTCCTGTCCGCCAAGGTCACCACTGAGGCACTACTTGGCATCAAGGGCAATGTCGATCGTAAGTCAGCCTATCAGGCCATCGTCGGCACCAAAAACTGGAAGAGCGACATGATGTGCGCACCATGGTACTTCGGTCCAGGCGAGCGTCATCAGCCTAACCACAAAGGCCGCGCAGCGCTGCTGCAAAAGGGTGGGTTCAAGACCCTCACCGATTGCTATCAGTCGAAGGATTCCGATTTGGCCGACGTGCTGAAGTTGGAAGCCAAGGGCGGTCTAGTCAACTGATCTGACGCACTCAATCAACGCGAAACGGGCTGAACATGGAAACTCTGCTCCCCTTTATCGTGGTCGGCATCAGCGTCGGCGCGGTGTATGCACTGTCGGGCGTCGGCTTGGTCGTGCTGTATCGCGCCAGTGGCGTGGTCAACTTTGCGTTCGGTGCACTCGGTGGCCTCGCCGCCATGGTGTGCTGGCAAGTGATTGACCTCGAGTATGACGACTGGATGGGCTGGGTCGCTGGTATAGGTGCTGCCACTCTGCTGTCGTGGGCGTATGGGCGCTTTATCGCGCCCTCGCTCACGCATCAGGACAGAGTTGTACGCGCCATGGCGACACTCGGTTTCGCGTTGATGGTGATGGGTATCGCGCAGTGGTACTGGGGCGACGATCCTCGTCGCCTGGTACTGCCGACAGATTCCTCAGGTGTCGAGTTTGATGGCCGTCGTTTAATCAGTCACACCCGTGTCGTCGCGCTGCTATTCGCAGCGGGCGCCACCATCGGCATGTTGTGGTTACTTGCAAAAACACCGCTTGGCTTGCGCATGCGCGCATTACAGAGCAACCGCGTGCTAGCCGGTCTGGTCGGCGTACGCGTCAAACGCATTGATACCTGGGCCTGGACACTCGCCGGACTGTTGGCGGGCATCAGCGGCCTGTTCATGGGCAACATGGTGCGACTCAATCCTACCGTGCTGACCTTCCTCGTCATTCCCGCAATGGCTGCGGCCATGGTGGGGCGTATGAATTCTTTAACAGCAACCGTTGTCGGCGGGCTCGTGATCGGCGTGATCGAGTCTTTGCTGAATCTGGTTCCTGAGGTGCAGCGCTACGGATCAGCCACTGCGTTTGTGGTCGCGATCAGTGTGGTGCTGTGGCAGCAGCGACATGGCATCGGCCTGTCGCGCGACAACAGTCATCTGGAGTAAAGCACCATGGCACGCAATAAGGACAAACCCGATATCCCTCCGGGCACGCCGTTCCAGCGTGTGCGCCCGATGTTGATCACCTTCTTCGTGGTCGCATTGATTGGCCCCTGGGTGTTCTCATCTTATTGGTTAAATACCTTCTCCACCGTTGCTTGTCTGGTGCTGGCCTCGGGCACTGTCGCCCTGCTGTACGGACAACTCGGTATGGTGTCGCTGGCGCAGTTTGCGTTGGCCGGTGTCGGTGGTTGGTTCTGTCTGCGCCTGGTACATGGCACCGGCATGCCGTTCGAATTAGCACTGGTACTCGGTGCGCTGATCGCTGGTTTGTTTGGATTAATTCTTGGCCTGCCAGCACTGCGTATGCGCGGCCTCTATCTTGCGCTGTTAACGCTGATGATCGCAGCCGCAGTTCAGGTCGTAATTAATGTGGTCGGCTTTCCCGATGGCGGCCCAGGTTGGACCGGTAAGGTTGTGAATGGACAGCGCATGATGATTGCGCGCCCACTGATCGCTCCATCCGACACTGACTACTTCCGCTACACCATGTTCTGGCTGGCGCTGGGCATGGGCTTGATTGAATGGGCGCGCGCCACCCTGCCCGGCCGCGCCTGGGGCTTGATTCGTAAATCCGAAGCTGCCGCGATTGCTGCGGGCGTCTCGGTCGTTAAATACAAGGCGCTGGCATTTGCGATGGCCGGCGCACTGGCTGGTTTAGCGGGTGGTTTACTGGCTGGACTGAACGGTCAACTCGACAATACTGGTTTCCCGGTCGCGCAATCGATCTTGCTATACGCCCTCACGATTGTCGGTGGTGCATATCACTGGATGGGTGCCGTATTTGCGGGCCTCTTGATCCGTGCGCTGCCTGCGCTACTGAATGATCATGGCGTCGATGGCAACTTGTCGAACGCGTTTTACGGCTTCGCACTACTCATCTCGCTGATTCAAGGTCGTAAAGGTCTTGCAGGTCAGCTCGCAGATTTCTACAAGTTTGTTCGTGTCAGCCGAATCGTTGAAGGATCGATCATCTGGGGCGCTATCTCGATTGGTCTCGCACTCGCCGCTGTTCATTACCAGGCGATGGGCTTTGCCGGTGCCTTGTTCCTGTCATTGATTGCACTCCTGTTCCGTCAAGCGATTCCGGGCGTGTGCTGGTTACTGCTGGGCTTTTTCGGTAAACGCGTACAAGACACAGCAGAAGATGTGGAGGCTTGGTTCTCATTGCGACTGGCGAATCTAATGAGTGCGCTTGGCCTGATGCCAGACCATCGCATCCTGAAGCGCGCGCTGAATGTGCTGTTCATTGGTTATTTCGTAGGCTGGGTAGTGAACGGCGTGTTCGATGTGGACTACACCGTGGCGCTCACCATTATCTGGAGCTCGATCGCGATTCGCTTCCTGATTCAGCTCCTCATGCACCCTGCGATTCTGCCGCTGCGTCAGAAGATCGACGCCAAGTATCCGAAACCTTTCGCAGCGTATCGCTGAGGGGAATGCCATGATCGAGATTAACGACCTTTGCGTGCAGTTCGGTGGCGTCAAACCCATCGATGGCCTGACCGTCACGTTAAATCGCCCTATCGTCGGCTTGATCGGCCCGAACGGTGCCGGTAAGACCACACTGCTAAATGTGCTGTCTGGTTTCGTCGAGCCAAGACGCGGTTGGGTGAAAGTCAATGGTGAAATGATCACCGGTGTACCGGCGCATGAGCGCGCCACCTTCGGCCTGCGCCGTACCTTTCAAACGGATCAGATCGCTGACGACCTCACACTGCTGGAAAACGTGCAAGCGATTGCCGACCACGCAAAATTTGATAGCCGCGATGCAGAGAAAAAAGCGGTCTACGGCGCGATTGATTTTGTCGGCCTATCGCATCGCCTGAATCGTAAAGGTGATGCGCTGTCGACCGAAGAACGTCATCTCGCTGAAATCGCCAAAGCACTGATCGGCAACCCCAAGCTGGTGATGCTGGATGAGCCCGGTGCGGGTATGACTGAATCCGAGTCCGAGCACTTGCAGAAAGTGATCAAGGGTATCCCGGGCTACTGCAAGGCACAGGTGTTTCTGATTGACCACGATGTCGAATTGATCGCAGCCTGCTGCCACGAGACCATGGTACTGGACTTCGGCAAGCTACTCGCACTCGGCCCAACACTGGAAGTGCTGAAGAATCCTGATGTACAGAAAGCGTATCTGGGTAACTTCGATGATCTGGAGGTGGCTGCATGAGCGCCAAAATCGCACCTGATAATTTACGTCCGGGTTGGCTCGAGGTTCGCGATCTGGTCATGGTCCGCGGCACTAAAAAAGCTGTTGAAGGTATTGAACTGCGTATCGCACCCGGCAAGATCACTGCACTCGCCGGCGCCAATGGTGCCGGTAAAACTAGTACGGTGCTTGGTATTTCGGGTGTGGTCGAACCGGTGTTTGGTGAGATCTGGCTGGATGGTCGTGATCTGGTTGGTATGGAGCCGGATGAAATCCGCCGCGCGGGTATCGGCACTGTCCCCGAAGGGCATCAGGTACTGCGTGAACTGACCGTGCGCGACAACTTATTGGTTGCCAGTGGCGGTATGTCGCGCGGTGATACCAATGCGTCGATTGAGCGTGTGCTAGCGCTCTTCCCTGAGCTTAAAGAAAAAATGCCGCAAGCCGCAGGCGACTTGTCCGGCGGTCAGCAGCAGATGGTCGCCATCGCGCAAGCGCTGATGGTCGAGCCACGTTTTCTGGTGATTGATGAATTGTCGTTTGGCCTGGCGCCGACCATTGTTGCGCGCCTGGTACCGATTATTCGCAAGATTGCCACAGTGGTATTGGCGTACTCCTCATTGAGCAGTTCACTCAGCTCGCACTCGCGCTATCGCACCATGTGTATGTCATGTCGCGTGGCCGTGTCTCATATGACGGCGAGCCGGGCAAGCTGCGTGACGACCCCGAGATCTTGCACCGAGCCTATTTCCCGGTTTCGGATGCAGAAGCTGTTGGCCTTTAAAACTATAAATTTTCATACACCCTCACCCACCGGAGACTCTGCATGGACACACGTGTCACCAAAAAGAAACTTGGCCTCAAAGAGCGCTACGCGGCAATGACCCGCGATCTGCACTGGGATACTACTTATCAGCCGATGGACAAAGTCTTCCCGTACGATAAGTATGAAGGCATCGTGGTGCATGACTGGGACAAGTGGGAAGACCCGTTCCGCCTCACGATGGAGGCCTACTGGAAGTATCAGGGTGAAAAAGAGCGCAAGCTGTATGCCGTCATCGAGACCTTCGCACAGAACCACGGCGAACTCGGTGTCACCGATGCGCGCTACATCAATGCCTTGAAGCTGTTCATTCAAGGCGTCACACCGCTCGAGTACTACGCGCACCGTGGCTTTGCACACGCCGGTCGTCAGTTCACCGGTGCTGGTGCACGCGTGGCTGCACAGATGCAAGCGGTGGATGAACTGCGTCACTGCCAGACCGAGACGCATGCTATCTCGCACTACAACAAGTACTACAACGGCATGCACAATGCCCCGCACTGGTTCGACAATGTCTGGTACCTATCGGTGCCGAAGAGCTTCTTCGAAGATGCTTATACCGGCGGTCCGTTCGAGTTCCTGACTGCAGTCAGCTTCTCGTTCGAGTATGTGCTGACCAACCTGCTGTTCGTCCCCTTCATGTCAGGTGCTGCACATAACGGCGACTTGTCGACCGTTACCTTCGGCTTCTCCGCGCAATCAGATGAGTCGCGTCACATGACGCTGGGTATCGAGTGCATCAAGTTCATGCTCGAGCAAGATCCGCAAAACGTGCCTATCGTGCAGCGCTGGATGGACAAGTGGTTCTGGCGCGGTTATCGCCTTCTGACCCTAGTGGCAATGATGCAGGATTACATGCTACCCAAGCGCGTGATGAGCTGGAAAGAAGCCTGGGAAATGTACGCAGAAGAGAACGGCGGCGCATTGTTTGCTGATCTTGCACGCTACGGTATTCGTAAACCCAAAGGCTGGGAGATGGCGTGCGAAGGCAAGGATCATATCAGCCATCAGGCGTGGGCCACCTTCTACCAGTATGGTCACGCCACTGCGTTCCATACCTGGGTGCCCAGCAAGGATGAGATGGATTGGCTGTCATCCAAATATCCGGACAGCTTCGATCGCTACTACCGTCCGCGTCTGGAACATTGGGACCAACAAGCCAAGGGCAAGGAAGGCCGCTGGTACAACCAGGTCCTGCCGATGCTCTGCCAGGTGTGCCAAGTACCTACCTTCTTCACCGAGCAAGGTGATCCGACGCAGAACAGCATGCGCGAGACGGATTACCACGGCATGAAGTACCACTTCTGCAGCGACCATTGCAAAGAAATTTTCGAGCACGAGCCGAAGAAATACGCGCAGTCATGGTTGCCGGTACATCAGATTTATCAGGGCACTTGCTACCCAGACGATATCAACCCAGCCTCTCCTGGCGATAGCCCGGTACGAGAAGTGATGCGCTACTACGATGTTCACGCCGGTGAAGACAACGGCGATTTCACGAACAGCAAAGACCGCAAGCACTTCCGCGCGTGGAGTGGTCGTATGAAGCCACAAGGCATGGAGGAATAAACCATGGCAGTTAACGACATCATGCGTCACGTGGGTGATTACCCGATGATGCAGCAAGATACCGAGGACAAGTTCCATGGTAAGCACCTGCTGTATCTGCACTGGGAGAACCATCCGATGTTCGCGGCACCCTTCTGCATTCCGGTGCCGCGCACCCTGCCGTTTGGTGCGGTGATCATGGAAGTGCTACCAGAGCTGTATGGCGAGCACCCCGAGTTTGAAGATATCGATTGGAAGAGCGTGCAGTGGTTCAACTCGAACAAACGCTTCATTCCTGATATCGGCAAGTCGCTCGAACATCATGGTATCGGTCATAAAAGTCTGATTCGCTTCCGCACGCCAGCGCTGGAGGGTATTCGTGCCACTGCCGCCGCTGGTGGTACGGGTTTTTGATGACCACCTCCTAACGACGATACCTAGCTAAGCCCTACCTCAACCTGAGCCCGGACCGCATACGATCATGTCACAGCAACTGACCATTGAACCGCTTGGCGCCACCATCGATGTCGAGGATGGCCAAACTATTCTCGACGCAGCGCTACGTCAAGGTATCTATATTCCGCATGCCTGCGGTCATGGTCTGTGCGGTACGTGCAAGATCACCGTGATGGACGGCGAAGTGGATCATGGTTTGGCTAATCCGTTCGCGCTCATGGATTTTGAGCGCGATGAAGGTAAAGCCCTTGCCTGCTGCGCCACGTTGCAAAGCGATGTCGAGATCGAAGCCGATGTCGATGAAGACCCAGACGCACGCATCATCCCGATCTCGGATTTTCATTGCACGGTCAGTCGTATCGAGACCATGACGCCCACCATTAAAGCGATCTGGCTCAAGCTTGATAAACCGATCGACTTTCAAGCGGGGCAGTATGTTCAGCTGGCCTTACCCGGCATTGAGGGTGACCGTCCATTCTCGATTGCTAACTCACCGCAGGATGTGGCGAGCAGCGGCGAAATCGAGATCAATGTGCGCATCATTCCCGGCGGCCCCGGTACTGCGTATCTGCACGAAAAACTGAAGGTGGGTGATGCGGTTCGCGTGTCGGGACCGTATGGCCGATTCTTCGTGCGTAGCTCCTTGAACGCGCCGATGCTCTTCATGGCGGGCGGCTCAGGTCTGTCTAGCCCGCGCTCGATGATCCTCGACCTGCTATCGCAGGGATCGACACTGCCCATCACGCTGGTGTACGGGCAACGCAATCATGCTGAGCTGTATTACGACGACGAGTTTAAGGCCTTGGCTTCGAAGCACGCGAATTTCAACTACATACCTGCACTCTCAGAGGACGCCTCTGGCTTTGATGGCATCAAAGGCTTTGTGCACGAAGCTGCACAGCAGCATTTCAAAGGTGATTTCTCCGGTCATAAAGCCTATCTGTGCGGGCCACCCGCGATGATCGAAGCTTGTCTGAGTACCTTGATGCAGGGCCGCTTGTATGAGCGCGATATCTACGCTGAGAAATTCATCACCGCTGCCGATGCAGCGAAACCGCGCAGTGCCTTGTTCAA
>Ga0255272_1000138_pt1 | contig 9688 bp, 7 predicted proteins | sample AtltaT_10_FD_183804 | JGI IMG/M metagenome (GOLD analysis project Ga0255272, IMG submission 183804) | Metatranscriptome of freshwater microbial communities from Altamaha River, Georgia, United States - Atl_Atlam_RepB_8h (Metagenome... | ecosystem: Environmental > Aquatic > Freshwater > River...
ACGAACACGAGACCGAACACCAGCACGAAGTCGAGCGCCACGCCCTCCGCGACGATTTCCGCGATGCGCGTGATTTCCAGCGTGCCCGTCGCACCGTACACCATCGACATGCCGTAGAGCAGCATGCCCGAAGACAGCGCGCCGAGCACGAAGTACTTCATTGCCGCCTCGGTCGCCACCGCGGAATCCCGCTTCAGCGCGACACTCGCATACAGCGAAAGCGACATAAGCTCGAGGCCGAGGTACAGCGTAAGCATGTGATTCGCGGAAATCATGATCATCATGCCGAGCAGCGAGAACAGCATCAGCACGAAGAATTCGCCGCGGAAGAGATCCCGCGTCATGAGATAGCTGCGCGAGTAGACCAGCACCACCGCCGCCGCGATGTAGGTCATCAGCTTCAGCACGTCGGACATCAGGTCGTCGACGAACATGTTGCTGAAGGTGTAGACCGGCTCGCCGGTGGCGGTGAGATAAGTCAGCAGCGCACAGGCGATCAGCGTCGCCTGCGTGAGCCCGTAAGTCACCACCCGGTTCTCGTCGCTCACGAAGAGGTCAGCGACCAGGATCACGCACACCATCACGAGCAGGAAGATCTCGGGATAGGCGGGCCAGAGAGGAAGTATGTACTGCATCGTTATGACCTTATTGTGCCGGCGCCGGCAGTTTGCCCTGCAGGACGTGGGTGAGGATGTCGTTCACCGGCACGTGGAGCACTTCGGCGAACGGATTCGGATACAGACCCATCCAGAGCACCGCCACGGCCAGCGTGGCGAGGATCAGGAACTCGCGCAGATTGATGTCCTTCAGTTCCGCGACGTGGTTGTTGGCGACGTCGCCGAATACGACCCGCTTGTACATCCACAGCGTGTAGGCCGCGCCGAAGATCAGCGTGAGGGCCGCCAGCGCCGCGTACCAAAAGTTCACCTTCATCGCGCCCATGATCACGATGAATTCGCCGACGAAGCCGCTGGTGCCCGGCAGGCCCGCGTTCGCCATCGCAAACAGCATGAAAAGTGCGGCGAACACCGGCATGCGATTCACCACGCCGCCGTAATCCGCGATCTGGCGGGAATGCAGCCGGTCGTAGAGCACGCCCACGCACAGGAACAGCGCTCCCGACACGAAGCCGTGCGAGATCATCTGAATGACCGCGCCTTCCATGCCCTGCGCATTGAAGAGGAACACGCCGAGGGTCACGAAGCCCATGTGCGCGATCGACGAGTAGGCGATCAGCTTCTTCATGTCCGACTGCACCAGCGCCACGAGCCCGATGTAGACCACCGCGATCAGCGACAGCGCGATCACCACGCCGGCGAGGTACTGCGAGGCATCCGGCACGATCGGCAGCGAAAGCCGGATGAAACCGTAACCGCCGAGCTTCAGCATGATGGCCGCCAGCACCACCGAACCGCCGGTCGGCGCCTCGACGTGCGCGTCGGGCAGCCAGGTGTGCACCGGCCACATCGGCACTTTCACGGCGAAGGCAAGGAAGAAGGCGACGAAGATGAAGATCTGCGTCGTCAGCGTGAGCGGCAGACGATAGAGATCGGCCAGCGCGAAGCTGCCGCCCGCGGCGTTGTAGAGGTAGATGAGCGCGACCAGCGTCAGCAGCGAGCCCATGAGGGTGTAGAGGAAGAACTTCATCGCGGCATAGACGCGGTTCGGTCCGCCCCACACGCCGATCACGATGAACATCGGAATCAGGGTCGCCTCGAAGAACACGTAAAACAGCATCGCGTCGAGCGAGGCGAACACGCCGTTCATGAGTCCGGAGAGGATCAGGAAGGCCGCCATGTACTGCGCCACGCGCTCGCGGATCACTTCCCAGCCCGCCAGCACCACCAGGATCGTGGTGAAGCTGTTCAGCAGGATCAGCAGCAGCGAAATGCCGTCGATGCCGAGGTGGTAGTTGATGTTGAACGTTTCGATCCAGGGCCGCGCTTCGACGAACTGGAAACCCTGCACGTGCAGATCGAAACCGGTGTAGAGCGGGAGCGCGACGAGGAACCCGAGAACGGAACCGACCAGCGCGATGACGCGGGCGACCGGCGCGTGACGATCCGTCCCGGTGGCGAGCACCAGCAGGCCGGCGACGATCGGCACCCAGATCGCGAGACTCAGTAAGGGCATGTCTTGCATGTGTGTCTCTTCTTGTTCTGTTCGTCAGAGCACGAAGATCAGGGTCAGCAGCACGAGGATGCCGATGATCATCGCAAACGCGTAGTGCGACAGCAGGCCCGACTGCACGCGGCGCAGCACGCGGGCCATCCAGCCCACCGTCCGCGCGGAACCGTTCACCAGCACGCCGTCGATGACGGCGACGTCGCCGCCGCGCCACAGGCCCGTGCCCAGCGCCCGCGCACCGCCGGCGAAAAGCCAGGAATAGAGCTCATCGATCCAGTACTTCCGGTCGAGGATGGTGTACACCACGCCGAACGCCGACTTCACACGGGCCGGCAGATCCGGCCGCACGATATAGAACACGAACGCCGTAACGATACCGGCGACCGATAGCCAGAACGGCACGGTGTGCAGCGCGTGCTGCATCATGCCGACCACGCCGTGGAACTCCTTAGCGAGTTCGCCCAGCACGTCGTGCGATCCTGCGACGTAGATCGCATTGCCGAAGTAGTCGCCGAACACGACGTCGCCGATGACCCAGCCGGCGGCGATCGCGGGGATCGAGAGCAGCAGCAGCGGCACCGTCACCACCGCCGGCGACTCGTGCGGCGCGTGGCCGTGACCGTGGCCGTGGTCGTCATGACCATGGGCGTCATGGCCGTGAGCGTCGTGATGGGCGTCGCCGAACCGCTCCTTGCCGTGGAACGTCATGAAAATCAGGCGGAAGGTGTAGAGCGCCGTCACGAACACGCAGGCGAGCACGCAGAAGTACGCGAACTGCGCGCCGGGCGTCTGGGAGTGCGCCACTGCCTCGATGATCGCGTCCTTCGAGAAGAAGCCCGCGAAACCGGGCACGCCGGCGCTCGAAATGCCGGCAATCAGCATCGTGAGATAGGTGATCGGCATGTACTTGCGCAGCCCGCCCATCTTGCGCATATCCTGCTCGTGGTGCATGGCAATGATCACCGAGCCTGCGCCGAGGAACAGCACCGCCTTGAAGAAGGCGTGGGTCGCGAGGTGGAAAATGCCGGCGGCGTACGCCGAAGCCCCGAGCGCGACGGTCATGTAGCCGAGCTGCGACAGCGTCGAATAGGCCACCACGCGCTTGATGTCGTTCTGCACGATGGCGATGAGGCCCATGAACAGCGCGGTAATGCCGCCGATGACGAGCACGAAGGACAGCGCGGTCTCGGACAGCTCGAACAGCGGCGACATGCGGGCCACCATGAAAATGCCCGCGGTCACCATGGTCGCGGCGTGGATTAGCGCCGAGATCGGAGTCGGGCCTTCCATCGAATCGGGCAGCCACACATGCAGCGGGAACTGCGCCGATTTCCCCATGGCGCCGATGAACAGGAGGATGCAAATGACCGTCATCAGCGACCAGGCGTGGCCGGGGAAGATTTCGATCGTGTTGGTCGCGAGCGTGCCGGCCTTCTCGAACACCGCCACGTAATCGAGCGTGCCGAAATACATCAACACGAGCGCGATGCCGAGCAGGAAGCCGAAGTCGCCCACCCGGTTCACGAGGAAGGCCTTGAGATTGGCGTAGATCGCCGTTGGGCGCGTGTACCAGAAGCCGATCAGCAGATAGCTCACCAGGCCGACCGCCTCCCAGCCGAAGAAGAGCTGGAGGAAGTTGTTGCTCATCACCAGCATGAGCATCGAGAAGGTGAACAGTGAAATGTAGCTGAAGAAACGCTGGTAGCCGGGATCGTCGGCCATGTAGCCGATGGTGTAGATGTGCACCATCAGCGACACGAAGGACACCACCACCATCATCGTCGCGGTCAGCCGGTCGATGAGGAAGCCGACCTCGAAATGCGTGTCGCCCGAGATCATCCAGGTGTAGACCGCACCGTTGAAGGTGTTGCCGGCCAGCACGTCCTGGAACACGAGGATGGAGCCGATGGCGCAGGCCACCATGCAGAGGATGGTGACCCAGTGTGCGACACGGCGGCCGATCAGCCAGCCGAACAGGCCGGCGACGAGAGCACCGACGAGCGGCAGCAGCGGAATCGCGAGGTAAAGCTGTTGCATGGAAATCATCGCTCGCTCATCCCTTCAGCTGGTCGAGGTCTTCGACGTGGATCGTCGACAGGTTGCGGAACAGCACGACCAGGATCGCGAGGCCGATCGCCGACTCCGCCGCCGCGACCGTCAGGATGAAGAACACGAAAATCTGCCCGGCCGCATCGTCGAGATAATGCGAGAACGCCACGAAGTTCATGTTGACGGCGAGCAGCATCAGCTCGATCGCCATCAGGAGAACGATGAGATTCTTCCGGTTGAGGAAGATGCCGATGACGCTCAGCGCGAACAGGATCGCGCCCAGCACCAGGTAATGCGTCAGAGTGATCAACTCGATTCCCCTTTAACGACGTTCGACGCCGCGCGTCTCAGGCGCTCACTGCGCCGTGCCGCCGTCCTTCTTTTCCACGGGCACCGACACGATGCGCACCCGGTCGTTGCGTTTTACGGCGATCTGCTCGGCCGGATCGACGTAGCGCGTCTGCTTGCGGTGGCGCAGCGTGAGCGCGATGGCGGCCACGATGGCGACGAGCAGGATGACGGCGGCGATCTCGAACGGATACACGTACTCGGTGTAGAGCAGACGGCCCAGTTCCTTGGTATTGCTGTAGTCGGCCGGCAGCGGCGGCGGCGGCGCCGCAGCAGTGCCGCTGAAATAGCCGCCACCGACGATGACGAGGATCATTTCAGCGATCAGCAGGACGGCGACGAGACCACCCACCGGCAGGTAATTCCAGAAGCCCTCGCGCAGCCGCGCCATGTTGATGTCGAGCATCATCACGACGAACAGGAACAGCACCATCACCGCGCCGACGTAGACCAGCACGAGCGCGATGCCGAGAAACTCGGCCTGGAGCTGGATCCACAGCGCGGCCGACGTGAAGAACGCCAGCACGAGAAACAGCGCGGCGTGCACCGGATTGCGCGCGGTCACCACGCGCAGCCCGGCAAACACCAGGATCGCCGAGAAAAAATAGAAAACGAAGGTCTGAAAGGTCATGGTCTAGCGGCTCCGCACGCCTGCCGGATGGCTTTGTTCGTCGTTATCGGTACCTGGCATCCGCAGCCCGGTCGTTCGCAATCCGCTCTTCGTAAAGATCGCCGATCGCGAGCAGCATCGGCTTGGTGTAGATCAGATCGCCGCGCTTCTCGCCGTGGTACTCCAGCACGTGCGTCTCGACGATCGAATCCACCGGACACGATTCCTCGCAGAAGCCGCAGAAAATGCACTTTGTAAGGTCGATGTCGTAGCGCGTCGTGCGGCGCGTGCCGTGATCGCGCTGCTCGGACTCGATGGTGATGGCGAGCGCGGGACACACCGCTTCGCACAGTTTGCACGCGATGCAGCGCTCTTCGCCGTTCGGATAACGGCGCAGCGCGTGCAGACCGCGGAAGCGGGGGCTGAGTGGCGTCTTCTCTTCGGGGAACTGCACGGTGATCTTGCGGGCGAAGAGATGCCGCCCGGTGAGCATCATGCCGCGCACCAGTTCCACCAGCAGGAAGGTGCGGAAGAAATCACTGACTTTGGTCATCATGCTGCAGCTCTCCACCAGACCCACAGCGGCGTCTGCGTCCATATGCCCAGCACCACGATCCACACCAGTGTGACGGGGATGAACACCTTCCAGCCGAGCCGCATGATCTGGTCATAGCGGTAACGGGGGAACGTCGCGCGGAACCACAGGAACAGGGTCACGACGAACACCATTTTCGCGAGCAGCCAGCCGATGCCGGGCTCGCCGAGGAAGCTCCAGGATTCCGGGAAGGGAGACAGCCAGCCGCCGAGGAACATGACGCTGGTCAGCGCCGCGATCAGCCACATGTTCGCGTATTCGGCGAGGAAGAAGACGGCGAAGGTCATCCCCGAATATTCCACGTGGAAGCCGGCGACGATTTCCGATTCGCCTTCCGCGACGTCGAACGGCGCGCGATTGGTTTCGGCCACGCCGGCGATGATGTAGGTCACCATCAGCGGCAGCAGCGGAATCCAGAACCAGTTCAGGATGCCGTACTCGCCGCGCTGGCCGGCGACGATTTCGGAGAGGTTGAGGCTCTGCGAGGCGATCAGCACGCCGACCAGTGCGAAGCCCATGGCGATTTCGTACGACACGATCTGCGCCGCCGAGCGCATCGCGCCGAGGAAGGCGTACTTCGAGTTCGACGCCCAGCCGGCGATGATGATGCCGTAGACGCCCATCGAGGTCATGGCCATGATGTAGAGCAGGCCGGCATCGATGTTCGACAGCACGAGATGCGCATCGAACGGGATCACCGCCCATGCGGCGAGCGCCGGGCCGATCGCCATGATCGGCGCCAGTACGAACAGGAACTTGTTCGCGCCGGTCGGCACCACGATTTCCTTCATCAGCAGCTTCAGGCCGTCGGCGAGCGGCTGCAGCAGGCCCAGCGGCCCGACGCGGTTAGGCCCGAGGCGGACCTGGATCCAGCCGATGAATTTCCGCTCCCACAGCGTGAGGTAGGCGACCGCGATCATCAGCGGCAGGACGATCGCGACGATTTTCGCGACCGTCCACACCGCCGGCCAGGCGGGTCCGAAGAACTGTTCCAGCGTGCCGAGGAATTCCATCGCTTACACCGCCACTTTCTGTTCCGCCACCACGCGTTCCGCGGTGAGCGTCGCGAACATGCCGCCGAGCATCGCCGTCTCGGCGCGCGCCGAGGCGAGCCGGATGGCGTTGTGCGGCAGACGATCGTCGATGAGATAGGACACCACCACTTCGCCGTCGCCCTGGCGCACGCGGAGGTAGTCGCCTTCGCGCAGGCCCAGCGTCTGGGCGGTCGAGCGATTCATGCTCGCCACCGGCGGCAGCGCGTCACGCGTCATCTGCAGCGGCGGCGAACGGCGCACGATGGCGTCGGCCGAGTAGATCGGCACTTCGCCGATGCGCTCGAGCGCGGTGGACGCCGCCCCCGGTGCGGTCGCGGCGACCCGCGTGCGATTGCCGAGGAGACGGGACACGTCCTCGCTCCCGGCCAGCGCTTCCTGTTTCGCATCGTCGGCGCTGTCGTGCTCGAAACCGGGGAGTCCCAGCAGATTGCCCAGCACGCGCAGCACCTTCCAGGCCGGACGTGCTTCGCCGAGCGGCTGCACGACGCCGTTGAAGCTCTGTACGGTGCCTTCGGTATTGATGAACGTGCCGGCCGTCTCGGTGAACGGGCCGATCGGCAGGAGCACGTTGGCATAGTCCACCGCGCGATGCTGGTAGGCGGACAGCGCCACCACCAGTTCGCAACGCGCCAGGGCCGCGAGTGCCTGCTGCGGATCGTAGCTGTCCAGTTCCGCCTCGACGCCGAGCAGCAGCGCCGCCTTGAGACCGCCGCCCGCTGCGAGCATCTGGCCCGCGTTCTTGCCACCGGCCTGCGGCACCGCTTTCGCGACGTAACCGCCGACGCTGTTGGCCGCTTCGCCGAGGAAACCGAGCTTCGCACCGATGAGATCGGCGAGGCTCTGGGCGAGCGCGTGGAGTTGCGCCGCCTGCGGATGATGCTGCGCCAGATTGCCGAGGAACACGGCGACTTTCTCGCCGCTCGCGAGACTCGCCGCGATGGCTTTCGCCGCGTCACCGGGCTTCGCACCGGCGACCGCTTCCGGCACCGCCGCACCCTTCGCTTCGGCGAGCGCCTTGACGACCTGCGCGAGCGCTTCGGGCAGCGCCGACGGACCGGCGATGAGCTTGTGCGCGACCGGCATGAGCAGTTCGTCGTCCACCGGGTTGACGAACGAGACATGCGTGCCGCGCTTCGCCGCCTGACGCAGCCGGTGCGCGAGCAGCGGATGATCCTTGCGCAGCGTGCTGCCGACGACGAGCACGCGATCCTGCTGGCCGACTTCGGCGATCTTCATGCCGAGCCACGGCGCGCCTTCCTGCTTGCCGTCGGCGCTGAAGTCGGACTGGCGGGTGCGGAAATCGACGTTGTCCGAGCCGAGCCCGCGCACGAGCTTCTGCAGCAGGTGCAGTTCCTCGACCGTCTGATGCGCCGTTGCCAGCGCACCGATCGCCGACGCGCCCTGCTGGTCGCGGATGCGCTTCAGTTCGGCGGCCACGAAGTCGAGCGCGGCCTGCCAGCTCACCTCACGCCAGATGCCGTCCTGCTTCAGCATCGGGCGGGCAAGACGCTGTTCCGAGTTGAGCCCTTCGTACGAGAAGCGGTCGCGATCGGCGAGCCAGCATTCGTTGATGGCTTCGTTCTCGCGCGGCAGCACGCGCATGACGCGATTCTGCTTTACCTGCACCACGAGATTCGCCCCGAGACCGTCGTGCGGGCTCACGGAACGCTTGCGCGTGAGTTCCCAGGGGCGTGCGCTGTAGCGGAACGGCTTGGACGTGAGCGCGCCGACCGGGCAGAGGTCGATGACATTGCCCGAGATTTCGGAGTCGACGGTCTTGCCGACGAAGGTGATGATTTCCGAGTGCTCGCCGCGGCCGATCATGCCGAGTTCCATGATGCCGGCGATTTCCTGGCCGAAGCGGACACAGCGCGTGCAGTGGATACAGCGCGTCATGTCGGTGGAGATCAGCGGGCCGAGCTGCTTGTTCACGACGACACGCTTGTCTTCGGCATAGCGCGAATTGCTGGCGCCGTAACCGACCGCGAGGTCCTGCAACTGGCATTCGCCGCCCTGATCGCAGATCGGGCAGTCGAGCGGATGGTTGATCAGCAGGAACTCCATCACGCCCTTCTGGGCGGTGACGGCGGGATCCGAATGCGTGTACACCTTCATGCCGTTGGTGGCGGGCGTTGCGCAGGCCGGCAGCGGCTTGGGCGCCTTTTCCACCTGGACGAGACACATCCGGCAGTTGGCCGCGATGGACAACTTCTTGTGATAGCAGAAGTGCGGCACGAAGATGCCGAGCTTGCCGGCAGCCTCCATCACGGTGCTGCCTTCGGGCACTTCCACTTTCCTGCCGTCGATTTCGAGTTCTAGCATGGTCTTGTGCGCTCTGGCGTCCTGCCGTCAGTGGCAGGCGCGGACGAAATTCATACGTAAGCCGGGACGATGCACTTGCCGTGATCGATGTGATACTGGAACTCGTCGCGGAAGTGCTTGAGGAAGGCCCGCACCGGCATCGCGGCGGCGTCGCCCAGCGCGCAGATGGTGCGCCCCTGGATGTTCTCCGCGACGTTGTTGAGCAGGTCCAGATCTTCCGGACGGCCCTTGCCGTGTTCGATGCGGTTCACCATGCGATAGAGCCAGCCGGTACCTTCGCGGCACGGCGTGCACTGACCGCACGATTCCTCGTAATAGAAATACGACAGGCGCTCGAGGCATTTCACCATGCAGCGCGTCTCGTTCATCACGATCACCGCGCCCGAGCCGAGCATCGACCCTGCCTTGGCGATCGAGTCGTAGTCCATGTCGGTCGCCATCATGATGTCGGCCGGCAACACCGGCATGGACGAACCGCCGGGAATGACCGCCTTCAGCTTCTTGCCGTCGCGAATGCCGCCCGCCATTTCGAGCAATTTCGCGAACGGCGTGCCGAGCCGCACTTCGTAGTTGCCGGGACGC
>Ga0255272_1000141_pt1 | contig 9494 bp, 5 predicted proteins | sample AtltaT_10_FD_183804 | JGI IMG/M metagenome (GOLD analysis project Ga0255272, IMG submission 183804) | Metatranscriptome of freshwater microbial communities from Altamaha River, Georgia, United States - Atl_Atlam_RepB_8h (Metagenome... | ecosystem: Environmental > Aquatic > Freshwater > River...
CTGCCCCAGCCGTTCCCCCGCGGCAGTGCCCTCAGCAGTCAGAACAACACCCACTCGACGTTCCAGGAGCCCTCATGAAACGACCCATGCGTGTCGCAGTCACCGGCGCCGCAGGCCAGATCGGTTACAGCCTTTTGTTCAGGATCGCCAGCGGCGAAATGCTGGGCAAGGATCAGCCCGTCATTCTTCAGCTGCTCGAGATTCCCGACGAAAAGGCGCAGAAGGCTCTGAAAGGCGTCATGATGGAACTCGACGACTGCGCCTTCCCGCTGCTGCAGAGCATGGTGCCGACGGCCGACCCGATGGTCGCCTTCAAGGACGCCGACGTCGCGCTGCTGGTCGGTGCGCGTCCCCGTGGCCCCGGCATGGAGCGCAAGGATCTTCTCGAAGCGAACGGCAAGATCTTCGCCCCGCAGGGCAAGGCGCTGTCCGCCGTCGCGAGCCGTGACGTCAAGGTGCTGGTGGTCGGCAATCCCGCGAACACCAACTGTCTCATCGCGATGAAGAATGCGCCGGAGCTGAAGCCCGCGAACTTCACCGCGATGATGCGCCTCGATCACAACCGGGCGCTGACCCAGGTCGCGCAGAAGATCGGCAAGCCGGTATCGTCGATCAAGAAAATGGCCGTGTGGGGCAACCACTCCGCCACCCAGTATCCGGATCTCTTCAACGCCGAGGCGGACGGTCAGAAGGTGTGGCCGATGATCAACGACCAGAACTGGCTCGAGCAGGACTTCATCCCGACGATCCAGAAGCGCGGCGCCGCAATCATCGACGCCCGCGGCCTGTCGTCGGCGGCGAGCGCGGCGAATGCCGCCATCGACCACGTCCGCGACTGGGTGCACGGCACGCGCGACGGCGACTGGGTCTCGATGGGCATTCCGTCGGACGGCAGCTACGGCATTCCGGAAGGCATCATGTACGGCTACCCGGTGACCTGCAAGAACGGCCAGTTCCAGATCGTGCAGGGCCTCCAGCAGAGCGACTTCAGCAAGGCGCGCATGCAGGCGACGCTGAAGGAACTCGAAGAAGAACGCGACTCGATCAAGCAGTTGCTCGGCTGATCGTTCATGCGCCAGAACGAAGCGGAGGCGTGAACGCGTCTCCGCTTTTTTTTTGCATCGCTCAGTTTCGCATCGCTAAAAGGAGGACGACATGAGCAAGGACACCCCGGGCACGACGTTCAAGCCGAAAAAATCGGTCGCGCTCTCCGGCGTCACGGCCGGCAGCACCGCGCTGTGCACCGTCGGCCGCAGCGGCAACGACCTGCACTACCGCGGCTACGACATCCTCGACATCGCCGAACAGTGCGAGTTCGAAGAGATCGCGTACCTTCTCGTGCACGGCGCCCTGCCCACGCCCGCCGAACTCAACAACTACAAGGCGAAGCTGCGCACGCTGCGCGGCCTGCCGGCGTCCGTGAAGGCGGTGCTGGAACAATTGCCCGCCGCCGCACATCCGATGGACGTCATGCGGACGGGTTGCTCGGCGCTCGGCGCGGCCATTCCCGAGAAGGACGACCACAACCTCGCGGGTGCCAAGGACATTGCCGATCGCCTGATCGCTTCCTTCGGTTCGATGCTGCTGTACTGGTATCACTACGCCAACAACGGCCGCCGCATCGAGGTTGAGACCGACGACGATTCGGTCGGCGGGCATTTCCTTCATCTGCTGCACGGCCGCCCGCCCAAGCCGCTGTGGGTGAAGGCGATGCACACCTCACTCATCCTTTACGCCGAACACGAGTTCAACGCCTCGACCTTCACCGCGCGCGTGGTGGCGGGCACCGGGGCGGACATGCATTCGGCAATCACCGGCGCGATCGGCGCGCTGCGCGGACCGAAGCACGGCGGTGCCAACGAAGTGGGCTTCGAGGTCATGAACCGCTACGCGACGCCCGACGACGCGGAAGCCGACATCGTGCGCCGCATCCAGGCGAAAGAAGTGGTGATCGGCTTCGGCCATCCGGTCTACACCATCGCCGATCCGCGCAACAAGGTGATCAAGGAAGTCGCGCGCACGTTGTCGAAGGACACCAACGACCTGAAGATGTTCGACGTCGCCGACCGCATCGAGGCGGTGATGATGCGCGAGAAGAAGATGTTCGCGAACCTCGACTGGTTCTCGGCGGTGTCGTACCACAAGATGGGCATCCCGACGCCGATGTTCACGCCGATCTTCGTCATCGCCCGCACCACCGGCTGGTGCGCGCACGTGATCGAACAGCGCATCGACAACAAGATCATCCGCCCGACCGCCGACTACACCGGCCCCGAGCCGCGCCCGTTCCTGCCGCTCGCGCAGCGCGGCCGCAAGCGCTGAGGCGAAACATTCCGGTTGCGACTGGATAGTATTCGATTCATTCATTGCAGTTTATGGTCAAATGCGGGCGGAGCGCTCTGCCCGCATTTCTCCCTGGAGCACACATGTCCTCTGCCGTATCGACCAACGACCGCCCGGCGCCGGATGGCGTCCTCACGGATATCGCCGACTATGTCCGCGGTCACGAGGTGAAGAGCGCCGAAGCCTACTCGACCGCCCGGCTGTGCCTGATGGACACGCTGGGCTGCGGCCTCGAAGCCCTGTCCTACCCCGCCTGCACCAAGCTGCTCGGCCCCGTCGTTCCCGGCACTGTCGTGCCGCACGGCGCCAAGGTGCCCGGCACGCCCTACCAGCTCGATCCCGTCATGGCCGCCTTCAACATCGGCTGCATGATCCGCTGGCTCGACTACAACGACACCTGGCTCGCCGCCGAATGGGGCCATCCGTCCGACAACCTCGGCGGCATCCTTGCGACCGCCGACTGGCTGTCGCGCACCGCCGTCGCGAACGGCAAGCAGCCGCTCGTCATGCGCGACGTGCTGACCGCGATGATCAAGGCTCACGAAATCCAGGGCATCATCGCGCTCAAGAACAGCTTCAACCGCGTCGGACTCGATCACGTGGTGCTGGTGAAAGTGGCCTCCACGGCCGTCGTCACCCACATGCTCGGCGGCACGCGAGACGAAATCGTCAACGCCGTCTCCAACGCCTGGGTCGACGGCCAGTCACTGCGCACCTATCGCCACGCGCCGAACACCGGTTCGCGCAAGTCGTGGGCGGCCGGTGATGCGACGAGCCGCGCCGTGCGTCTCGCGCTGATGGCGATGAAGGGCGAGATGGGCTATCCCTCCGCACTCACCGCCAAGGGCTGGGGCTTCTACGACGTGCTGTTCAAGGGCAAGCCGTTCGAGTTCGAACGCCCCTACGGCGCGTACGTGATGGAGAACGTGCTGTTCAAGATCTCCTTCCCCGCCGAATTCCACGCGCAGACCGCCGTGGAAGCCGCCGTGCGTCTCTATCCGCAGGTGGCGCATCGCGTCGACGACGTGGAGAAAATCGTCATCACCACCCACGAGTCGGCGATCCGCATCATCGACAAGCAGGGCCCGCTGCACAATCCGGCCGACCGCGACCACTGCATCCAGTACATGACGGCGATCGGCCTGCTGAAAGGCCAACTCACCGCCGCCGACTACGAGGACGAGGTTGCCGCCGATCCGCGCGTCGACGCGCTGCGCGACAAGATGGTCTGCGTCGAACACCAGCCGTGGAGCGCGGACTATCTCGATCCGGAGAAGCGCTCCATCGCCAACGCCGTGCAGGTGTTCTTCAAGGACGGCAGCAGCACCGACAACGTCGTCGTCGAATACCCGGTGGGCCATCGCCGCCGTCGCGCCGAAGGCGTGCCGCTGCTGGAGCGCAAGTTCAAGCTGAACCTCGCGCGCCGTTACGCCGAGAAACAGCGCAACGCGATCCTCGCGCTGTGCCAGGACCAGGCCAGGCTCGAAGCAACGCCGGTCCACGAATTCGTCGATCTTTTCGTCATCTGAACCCGCGCCCTCAACCGGCGCACCAACCGCGAACGACCATGAGCCAACACAACCTGTTCGATTCCCGCAAGACCTTCACTCTCAAGTCCGGCAAGACCGGCATTTATTACTCCCTCGCCGCGCTGGAGAAAGCCGGCCTCGGCAAGACGAGCCGCCTGCCCGTCTCGCTGCGTGTGGTGCTCGAATCGATGCTGCGCAACTGCGACGGCAAGCGAGTCACCGAAGACGCCGTCAAGGCGCTGGCCGCGTGGAAACCGAACGGCAGCCGCACGCAGGAACTGCCCTTCGTGCTCGCGCGCATCATGCTGCAGGACATGGCGGGCTTCCCCGCGCTGAACGACTTCGCCGCGATGCGCGCCGAAGCGAAGCGCCAGAATTTCGATCCGAACAAGATCGAGCCGCTGGTGCCGGTGGACCTGGTGGTGGACCACTCGGTGGTGGTCGACGTCGCCGATTCGCCCAACGCCCTGCGCCGGAACATGGAAATCGAGTTCGAGCGCAACGGTGAGCGCTACACCTTCCTCAAGTGGGCGAAGCAGGCGTTCTCGGGCATCCGCGTCGTGCCGCCCGGCAACGGCATCTGCCACCAGGTCAACCTCGAATACCTGTCGCGCGGCGTGTGGGAACGTGACGGCGTCTACTATCCCGACTCGGCCGTCGGCACCGACTCGCACACCACGATGGTGAACGCGATCGGCGTCCTCGCCTGGGGCGTCGGCGGCATCGAAGCCGAAGCCGGCATGCTGGGCCAGCCCTACTACTTCCTCGAGCCGGACGTCGTCGGCGTGCACATGACCGGCAAGCTCCAGCCCGGCGTCACCGCCACCGACCTCGTGCTGACGGTCACCGAACTGCTGCGCAAGACCAACGTGGTGAACAAGTTCGTCGAATACTTCGGCGAAGGCGCCGCGTCGCTCACGCCGACCGACCGCGCCACCGTCGCCAACATGTCGCCCGACTACGGCGCGACCTGCGGTTTCTTCGCGATCGACGAGAAGACGCTCGAGTACTACCGCATGTCGGGCCGCGAGGAACACGTCGACGCCATCGAGAGCTATCTCAAGGCGCAAGGCATGTTCGGCATCCCGAAAAAAGGCGAAATCGATTACACGCAGGTGGTCGAGCTCGATCTGTCGACGGTGCGCCCCAGCGTGTCCGGCCCGAAGCAGCCCGAAGAGCGCATCAACCTCGAAGGCATCGGCGCGCGCTTCACCGAACTCTTCGCCAAGCCGGTCGCCGAAAGCGGCTACAACAAGCCGGCCGCCGATCTCGGCAAGCGCTTCCCGGTCGCCAATCCGGCCATCGGCGACGTCGGCCACGGCGACATCGGCATCGCCGCCATCACCTCGTGCACCAACACCTCGAACCCGTGGGTGCTGCTCGCCGCCGGCCTGCTCGCCAAGAAGGCGGTCGAACGCGGCATGAAACCGCATCCGCGCGTGAAGACCTCGCTCGCCCCCGGCTCCAAGGTCGTCACGGCCTATCTCAAGGATTCGGGCCTGCTGCCCTACCTCGAGCAGTTGGGCTTTTACGTCGTCGCCTACGGCTGCACGACCTGCATGGGTCTCGCGGGCCCGCTCGACAAGGACCTCGAAGAGTCGATCGTCAAGAACGACGTGATCGCCGCTGCGGTGCTCTCGGGCAACCGCAACTTCGAGGCGCGCGTGCATCAGAGCCTCAAGGCCAACTTCCTGATGAGCCCGCCGCTGGTCGTCGCGTTCGCGCTCGCCGGCACGGTGCTGAAGAATGTCGACACCGACCCGATCGGCAAGGACAAGGACGGCAAACCGGTGTTCCTCAAGGACCTCTGGCCGACGCCGGAGGAAGTCGACGCGGTCATGAAGTTCGCCACCAACCCGGCCAACTTCAAGCGCGAATACGGCAACCTCGACGGCGCCAAGGACCTGTGGGAAGCGATCCCCGAAGCGAAAGGTGCGCTGTTCAACTGGGATTCGAAATCGACCTATCTGCTCGAGCCGCCGCTGTTCGAAGGCTTCAAGAAGCAACTGCCCAAGATCACCGACGTCAAGGGCGGCCGGGCGCTGGGCATCTTCGGCAACAAGCTGACCACCGACCACATCAGCCCGGTGGCGCCGATCCGCAAGGGCACGCTCGCCGGTGACTGGCTCGTCGCCGCGGGCAGCACGGACCTCTCGTCCTTCGGTTCGCGCCGCACCAACCATGAAGTGATGGTGCGCGGCGCCTTCGCCAACCCGCGCATCAAGAACCTGATGGTGCCGGGCTCCGAAGGCGGCGTGACGGTGCATCAGCCGAGCGGTGAGAAGACGACGATTTTCGAAGCGTCGATGAAGTATCAGAAGGACGGCGTGCCGCTCTTCGTCTTCGGCGGTGAAGCCTACGGCACCGGTTCTTCCCGCGACTGGGCGGCCAAGGGCACGCAGATGCTGGGCATCAAGGTCGTGGTCGCCCGCGGTTACGAGCGGATCCACCGCTCGAACCTCGTCGGCATGGGCGTGCTGCCCTGCCAGTTCAAGGGTGACGACAGCGTGCAGTCGCTCGGCATCGACGGCACCGAGACGTTCGAACTGCTCGGCGTCGAAGGCGGCAACGTCAAGCCGATGCAGGACGTGACGCTGGTCATCCATCGCAAGGACGGCACGAAGCAGAACGTCACCGTCACGCTGCGGGTGGATTCGCCGATCGAGGTGGAATACCTCAAGCACGGCGGCATCCTGCCCTACGTGCTGCGCGAGCTGATGGCGTCGTAAGCACCTCGAATCGCCCGGAGCCGCCGCTGGATTGCGGCGGCTCAAGGTTCTTCACACAGAGAACGAGAACATGGCACAAGACACATTCAAGTCCCTCCGGGAGTTCGCTCCCGCGCCCGGCAAGAAGGGCAAGTTCTATGCGCTCGCCGCGCTGGAAGCGGCCGGCCTCGGCAAGGTTTCGCGGCTGCCCCGCTCCATCCGCGTCGTGCTCGAAGCGCTGGTGCGTCACTGCGACGGCAAGAGCGTGACGGAAGAACACGTCAAGGCGCTCGCGGCGTGGCAGGCGAAGGGCGCGCGCACGACGGAAATCCCGTTCGTGGTCGTCCGCATCGTGCTGCAGGACCTCATCGGCTTCGGCGCGCTGAACGACCTCTCCGCGATGCGCGCGGCCGCGGAGCGTCAGGGTGTGCCGGCGAGCAGGATCGAGCCGCTCGTCCCGGTGGACGTCGTGGTCGACCATTCGGTCGAAATCGACGTGCATAACGCGCCGGACGCCGTCCAGCGCAATCAGGAAATCGAGTTCAAGCGCAACGCCGAACGCTATGCCTTCGTCAAATGGGCGCAGGGTGCGTTCGAGACGGTGCGCGTCGTGCCGCCGGGCAACGGCATCATCCACCAGATCAACATGGAATACCTCTCCCGCGGCGTGTGGGAGAAGGACGGCATCTACTTCCCCGACACCGTGTTCGGCACCGACTCGCACACCACGATGGTGAACGGCATCGGCGTGGTGGCGTGGGGCGTGGGCGGCATCGAAGCCGAAGCCGGCATGCTGGGCCAGCCCAACGCTTTCCTCACGCCCGACGTCGTCGGCTGCCACCTCACCGGCAAGCTGCGTGAAGGCGTCACCGCGACCGACCTCGCGCTGACCGTCACCGAACTCATGCGCAAGGCGAAGGTCGTCGGCAAGTTCGTCGAATTCTTCGGCGAAGGTGCCTCCAATCTCACCGCCGCCGACCGCTGCACCGTCGCCAACATGGCGCCGGAATACGGCGCGACCATGGGCTACTTCCCGGTCGACGAGAAGACGCTCGACTACTTCCGCACGACCGGCCGCGACGCCGAACTCGTGTCGGCGATCGAGAACTACTTCCGCGCCCAGGACATGTTCGGCATGCCGAAGAAGGGCGACATCGATTACACCGAAGTCATCGAACTCGACCTCGGTTCCATCGTGCCGAGCCTGTCGGGTCCGAAGCGTCCGCAGGATCGCGTCAATCTGCCCGACCTCGGCCGCAATTTCGATACGCTGTTCTCGGCCCCGGCCGACAAGAACGGCTACGCGCGCCCGGCGGAAGACCTCCCCCGTCGCGTGCCCTCGGGCCATCCCGAGTTCGACGTCGGCCACGGCGACGTGCTGATCGCCTCGATCACCTCGTGCACCAACACGTCCAACCCGCAACTGCTGCTCGCCGCCGGTCTGCTAGCGCAGAAAGCGGTCGAAAAAGGCCTCACGGTCAACGGTCGCGTGAAGACGTCGCTCGCCCCAGGCTCGAAGGTCGTGACGGCTTATCTGCGTGACGCCGGTCTCCTGCCCTCGCTCGAGAAACTCGGCTTCGGCGTGGTCGCCTATGGCTGCACCACCTGCATGGGCGCCGCCGGCCCGCTCGACGCGAAAATCGAGGAAGCGGTCGTGTCGCAGGACCTCGTCACCTGCGCCGTGCTGTCCGGCAACCGTAACTTCGAAGCCCGCGTGCACGCCAACCTGCGCGCGAACTACCTCGCCAGCCCCGCGCTCGTCGTGGCCTATGCCATCGCCGGCACGGTGCGCACCGACCTCACCAAGGACCCGGTAGGCACGGGCAAGGACGGCAAGCCGGTCTACCTGAAGGACATCTGGCCGACCGACGCCGAAGTCGCCGCGCTGCTGAAGTTCGCCGGCAACGCCGAGCACTTCCGCCGCGAATACGGCGATCTGTCGGGCAACCGCAAGCTGTGGGAAGCGGTGCCGACGGTGAAGGGCCCGGTGTTCGAGTGGGATCCGAAGTCGACGTTCATCAAGGAACCGCCGTTCTTCCAGGGGGTGACCAAGCAGCTCGGCAAGGTCGAGAACATTCAGGGCGCCCGCGCGCTCGCGATCCTCGGCGACTCCATCACCACCGACCACATCAGCCCCTCGACCAAGATCAAGAAAGGCACGCCGGCCGGCAAGTGGCTGGAGAGCTATGGCGCGACCGGCGACTGGGGCCACTTCGGCACCCGCCGCTGCAATCACGAGCTGATGGTGCGCGGCACCTTCGCCAACGTGCGTCTGCGCAACGCCATCGCTCCCGGCACCGAAGGTCCGGTCACCAAGCTCCAGCCGACCGGCGAACAGATGACCATCTTCGAAGCGTCGGAAATCTATCAGCAGCAGAAGACGCCGCTGGTGATCTTCGGTGGCGAGGACTACGGCATGGGTTCGTCGCGCGACTGGGCGGCGAAAGGCGTGCAACTCCTCGGCGTGAAAGCCGTGATCGTGAAGAGCTTCGAGCGCATACACCGCGCGAACCTGATCGGCATGGGCGTCGTGCCCCTGCAGTTCCAGCCGGGCACCGACGTGAAGACGCTGGGCATCGACGGCACCGAGACCTTCACCATCGACGGGATCGAGGGCGGCAACGTGAAGCCGCTGCAGGACGTCACGATGACCATCACGCGCAAGGACGGCAGCACGCAGCAGGTGCCGCTGACCCTCCGCATCGATACCGGTATCGAAGTGGAGTACCTGAAGCACGGTGGCATCCTGCCCTACGTGCTGCGGGAAATCCTGGCGCAGGCGGCCTGATCGTCGGGAGGCGGGAGGTGTGAGGCGGGAGGCGTGTTTTCCCCCTTCCCCTCCGTGTCATAACGAAGCCGTCACAAGCCCGTGCGATACTGCACGGGCTTTTTTCATTGGGGAGGCACACATGAA
>Ga0255272_1000145_pt1 | contig 9449 bp, 6 predicted proteins | sample AtltaT_10_FD_183804 | JGI IMG/M metagenome (GOLD analysis project Ga0255272, IMG submission 183804) | Metatranscriptome of freshwater microbial communities from Altamaha River, Georgia, United States - Atl_Atlam_RepB_8h (Metagenome... | ecosystem: Environmental > Aquatic > Freshwater > River...
CCCTGGGTTTGCAGGACTGAAAGCTGGACTGTAGTCCAGAGATTGCAAGCCTGTCATTTGCTATCAAAACCGGTAATTTTTGGGTCTTGTTGGGCTGGAAAACTTCCATTGCCGAGCACAAGACCTGGGAAATTGTTGACTTTGGACTACAGTCAGAGGCCTCAAAACCCAAAAAAACCGAGTGAATCGATAAACTCCTCAACGTGTATTGCCCCGAAATCGGGGTGGCCAGAACCATGCGAAAATTGAACCGTCGGTCCCTTAGGTTGCGTCGAAGAGCCAAAGTCTTCTCAAGCTTGCTACTCTCCTGCGCCTTGGGGGTCTCACTTCCGAGCGTCGGGTTTGGGGATGGAAATCCAGACATTGTCGGCGTGTTGGCCACTCTGACCGAACCGAACACGGCTGCAGATCTGGGGCTCAGCGACGAGCAACTGGCAAAGCTCAAAGAGCTGGTCAAACAGCACGAAGCCAAGGCGATCGATTTCGCTGCGGAGCTCCGCTCGATTGAAGACCCCGCACAGCGCAAGGAGCGGTCCCGTCAGAACCTGCGAGCCGTGGAACTGGCCGGGATGGCGATGCTCAACGAGCAGCAGCGTCAGCGGGCCGAACAGTTGCGGCTCCAGACCCTCGGATTAGCGGCCGCTTTGGAACCTGAAATCGCGACCGCTCTTTCGATCAACGAAGAGCAACTTGCCAAACTCCAGACGATTGTCGAAGGCAAGCGAGGGCTCATGAGGCAGTTAGGTCCCGAAAAGGGTGCCGTTGAGTTCAACAAGCAACTCGGTGATGTCCTAAGCGAAGAGCAAAAGACCAAGTGGACGGCTATGACCGGTCCGGTTGCTGGAAAGGCTCCAGCACAAGACTTGCAAGATGCATCGGCAGAATCCATCGGACCAGCGGGAGCACCGCAGGCTCCCGGCCCTAACAGCAGTGCCGCGATGCCACTTCGAGAATCGCAAAGCGGTTCGGTACCGACGGATGTACCGGGCGAGTTCGGTTTGCGGCTGAACTTCAACTCCACCCCGTGGGCCGACGTGCTCAAGTGGCTCGCCAAAGAAGCTGAACTAAGCCTTCAGACCGACTTCTTCCCACCCGGGACGTTTACCTACCGCGACCCCTATCGCGTCTACACGGTCCCCCAAGCCATGGACATCATGAACGGTGTTCTGCTCAACCGTGGATTCACCTTGGTCCGCAAGCAACGAGCCTTGCTTTGCATCGATCTCGGCTCGGGCGATCCGGAGACCATCCGGGGGTACATTCGGGAAGTATCCGAATTCGTACCTGTGAAAGATCTCGACAACCGTGGTGAGTACGAGATCTGCAAAACGGTCTTCATGCTCACACGCCTAAGCGTCGAGGAAGCCGAAAAAGAGGTCAAGCCGTTGCTTGGTCCGCAGGGCTCCATCGTCGCCTTGCCATCAGCCAACCAACTAATCGTCACCGAAACCGGTGGCAAACTCCGACTCATTCGAGAAACGATCGAACGCTCCGAGACACCCGACACAGGGCGCATGTCGAAGATTGTTTCGATCGCGCTAAAGAACATGAGTTCCGAGGAGCTATTGGCGATCGCTCGCCCACTCTTGGGACTCAAAGACGGGACAAACGTGTCGGATGAACTGAGCATCTCGACCGATTCGTTCGGCACGACTCTTTATGCGACCGGCACTGCAGAGAAATTGCAAAAGCTCCGAGACATCGTCACCCAAGTCGACGTGGAACCGATGTCGGACAAAGCTTCGGCCACCACTGCAGAGCAGGTTGCGGTTCGAAGCCACAGCATCCGGGGGTCGGACCCGCAGACGACCATGGACGTCCTGCAAACTCAATTCTCAGGACAAACCAATATCAACTTGGCGCTGGACCCCAAGTCCAACAACATCATCGCCCGAGCGACTCCTAGCGACCACAAGATCATCGATGAAATCATCGAAACGCTCTCGGGTCAAACCAGCGACTTCGAAGTCATCGAGCTAGGGAAGATGGACACCCAAGCCGCCATCATGACGCTTGAGAAGTTCTTCGGTAAATCCAGCACCAAAGACAAAGATGGGAATGCCAAGGGCCCGATCTTCTACGGCGATACCATCGCGCGACGCGTCATGGTCCAAGGAACTCCGCAAGAGGTTTCCCAGGTTCGCGAACTGCTCAAGAAGGTCGAGGCCACCGGTCCGACCCTCGAAGGCTTGCGAGAGAAAGCAAGATTCATCCCTTACTCGGGCAAGTCGGCCGACAAGTTCCTTAACCAGATCGATGTCCTCTGGCAAGCGACCAAGCAAAACGGGAGAATTCGCAGGATCGAATCCAAGGGGGGTGCGGCGGCCCCTGCCGAGCCTCAAGCCCAACCAGAACCAGCTGCCGACAAGACTCCCGGCCAAAAAGCAGCATCCAACGAGCCGCCCAAGTTCCCAGGAACCAAAAGCCCCGTCGCAGGTGTCAGGTACACGCGCGTCACGCAAGACTCCGCTGGCCAAGATCCACAGGAACCCGCGAGCCCGTCGGACCAACCTCAATCTTCAGCCTCAGAAACAGGTAACAATGAGCTCAGGGTATTCCAGGGACCTGCCGGACTGATTGTCACCAGCGATGATCCTCAACTGCTCAACGAGTTCGATGAAATTTCCCGGGTCGTCCAGGAGCAGATGACGGCTGGTCCATCCGAGCCGACAGTGATCTACCTCAAACACATCTCTGCTCTGGCAGCCGAAGAACTCATCCGAGGCGTTCTCAATGGCGCGTCCTCCGGTGGTGGCGGTGGAGGAGGGGGCGGACTACTTGGCGAAGTCGCCGGCAGCGTCCTCGGAGGAGGTGGGTTCCTTGGAAGCCTGCTGGGTATGGGCGGCGGTGGCGGTGGATCGGCTGCCAGCAGCACGATGACCGCAAGTGGGGATGTGTCGATTACCGCCGACCCACGCCTCAATGCCTTGTGGGTGCAAGCCAACCCGCTCGATATGCAACTGATCGAAGAACTCGTTCAAATCATCGATACCGACGACAGCCCCGTGGATCCACAGACCCGGGGAACACCGAACATCATCTACCTCGAGAGCGCCTCGGTGACGGAAGTCGAAGCGACCGTCCGAAGCGTATTTGCCGACCGACTCGGCGGACAAGCCGGTGCGCAGAATGCTCAGCGACAGCCGAGTCCACAAGAGTTCATCGAAGCCCTCCGTGGCGGTGGCGGCGGAGGTCGTCGAGGCTCGGCTCCCAAGGAGCTCAAAGAAGCGACGATGACCATCACGTCCGACAAGAAGAACAACTCGCTGATCGTCGTAGCACCCAAGCAACTCTTCGAGCAAGTCGAAGAGTTCGTCAAGATGCTCGATAAAACCGCAGAGGGTAGCGAAGATAGCTTTATCGTCGCCCCGATCGCTGGCATCAATCCCAACACGGTCCGATCAGCATTGTCGTCGGTCTTCGGCGCACAAGCCCGTGTCTCCTCGACGAGCAACCCGCAGACTTCGGCTCCTGCAGGCAACGCAGCCCAGTCGCAAGCCAACCCCTTCCAACAGTTCCGGAACCAGTTCCAAGGAGCATTGGGCGGGGCAAACCAAGGCCGAGGCGGAATACAAATGGGATTCCCAGGGGGTATTCCTGGCGCCGGAGGACAAGGTGCCAATCCGGGCATGATGTTCGGCTTTCCAGGAGGAATGGGGGGTGGCCAAGGGGGAGGATGCCGAGGCATGCAGGGTGGCGGAGGAGCCAACCCATTCGGTGGAATGGGGGGCAACACCGGCGGCTTCGGTGGGAACCGTGGCGGCTTTGGCGGTGGCAACACCGGTGGAAACAACGGTGGCGGTAACCGTGGCAACCGAGGAAATCGCTAACGCAAGGCAATCGAACCGATGATACTCGAAGCTGGTGACATACTGGTACGACGCGGGCTGGTCAATCAAGCTCAGATGGAAGAATCGCGCGCCGCGATGAATGGTGGCGGTATCATCGAAAGTGTCGTCCAAAAAGGATTCCTCAAAGAGGAAGTTGCCCTCAAAGCGATCGCCGAGGAACTCGGTATCGACTACATCGATCTGCGCGAAGCCAACGTCGATCTATCGCTACTTCAGAACTTCCCGCAAAAGCTGATCTATCGCCATGCGATCTTCCCCGTCAAAAAAGAAGGTCGCAGGCTCTATGTCGCCACAAGCAACCCGCTGGAACTCTATCCGCTTGACGAAGCCGCAGCGGCATTGAGTTGTGCGGTGGTCCCTCTGGTGGCTGAGAAGATCGAAATCGCCAAGCTGGTCAAGAAACACTTGGGCGTCGGTAGCGAAACAGTCGAAGGCCTCTTGGCCGCCCGAAGCGATGAAGACGACGATATCGAACTGCTCGAGAAATTCGAAGCCGATGGAAGCGAGCTGAGCGAACAGGCCCAGGAAGCCTCCGTTGTTCGTCTAGTCAATGAGATTTTGGTCGAGGCTGTCGATGCCAGGGCCAGTGACGTCCACATCGAATCGCAGGCAGGCGGGATCGTCGTCCGGTACCGGATCGACGGTATCCTGCAGACACAACCGGTCCCCCCGGAAATCAATCGCTTCCAAGCAGCCATCATCTCGCGACTCAAGATCATGGCCAAGCTGAATATCGCCGAGAAGCGATTGCCTCAGGACGGTCGAATCAAACTGCGAGTACACGGTCGGGAGATCGATATTCGGGTCTCCGTCATCCCCATGATCCACGGCGAAAGCCTCGTCATGCGGATTCTCGACAAGGGTGCCATGAAGTTCGATCTGCGCAGTTTGGGGATGGGTGAAGAAACCTATCGACTCTTCAGCGAACTGATCCGTATCCCCCACGGAATCATCCTCGTCACAGGCCCCACGGGATCCGGTAAAACCACGACGCTGTACAGCTCCCTGTTGGAGATCAAATCCCCAGAAAACAAGATCATCACCACCGAGGACCCCGTCGAATACCAACTCGATGGGATCAATCAGATCCAGGTCCACCCGAAAATCGGACTGACCTTCGCAGCATCGCTCCGAAGCATCCTGCGGCACGACCCGGACATCGTCCTCGTCGGTGAAATCCGAGATGCCGAAACGGCCGAAAATGCGATCCAAGCCTCGTTGACCGGTCACACCGTCTTCAGCACGTTGCACACCAACGACGCCGCCGGTTCCTTCACCCGGATCATCGACATGGGCATTGAACCGTTCTTGGTCGCTAGCACCGTTGAAGGGATCATGGCCCAGCGACTCGTTCGCAGACTCTGTCCGCAGTGCAAAAAGCCGTACCATCCCAAACGGGACGAACTCCCTCGGGACTTCCCATGGGAACAACTCGATGGGAAACCGGTTTACTTGCCCGAAGGTTGCCGGGCTTGCCGTGGCCTGGGGTACGCAGGACGATTCGGCATTTATGAGTTGCTCATCACCAACGAAGAGATTCGCCAGTTGGCGCACGATAGAGCAAGCAGCTTTGAAATCAAAAAGCTAGCCCTCAAACACGGGATGCTCACGTTGCGAATGGATGCGTTTCGCAAGGTGCTCGAAGGAACCACGAGCATGGACGAAGTCCTGCGAGCGACCAAAGGGGATACCATTGGTTAGTTTCGCATTGCAGCAACGGAGCAACTCTGTGGCGATCTCCATTCACAGCCAAAGCACTCGCGAGGTGAAAGATGCCTGATTTCGCCTACATCGCTAGGGACTTGTCCGGGAAATCGGTCACCGGTACGGTCACCGCTGCAAGCACCCGAGACGCTGCAATGCAGCTGGGTGCCAAATCGTTGTTCCCGATCTCGATCAAGGTCGATAAGACCAAGCAGGTTCGAAAAACGGGCCGGGTCGGTGGCTCGCAGATGGCCGCTTTCTACGGCCAGATGGCTTCGCTGCTGCGAAGCGGCGTGCCGATGCTCAAGGCCCTGAGCGTACTGTCCCAACAAAGCGGCTCGAGCCGTACCCTTAGAAACGCGATTGCGGAGATCAAGGCCAAGGTTGAGGAAGGTGAGTCGCTGCCGGATGCCATGGCACGCTACCCGAGGATCTTCAACGATATGGCAGTCAATATGACGCGCGCCGGGAGCGAAGGTGGCTTCCTCGAGGACGCCCTCGAACGCGTTTCGGGGTTCGTCGAGCAGCAAGAAGAACTCAAAGGCAAGACGCTCGGCGCACTGGCTTACCCTGTCTTTGTCATGGGGGTCGGCGTGGTCGTCGTGACGGTCCTGCTGATATTCTTCGTTCCGAAATTCGAAGGCATCTTCCAGAGCATGCGAGCCAAAGAAGGCTTGCCTGCCGCGACCGAGCTGCTGCTTGGGATCAGCAAGTTCGTTCAGAACTATTGGTGGATCGTCCTGGGCAGTATCGCCGCATTGGTCCTGCTGCTGAAAAAGTATCTCGAAACCACCGAAGGACAATACCGAGCCGACTTGATCAAGATCAAGACGCCGCTGATCGGTGGGGTCTTTTTGAATCTTGCCGTCGCTCGTTTTTGCCGAGTCCTCGGAACTTTGCTAAAGAACGGGGTTCCTATCCTTAAGTCGCTCGACATCAGCCGCAACGCAGCAGGAAACAAAATCCTCTCCGAAGCGGTCTCGTCGGCAAGTGCTGAGATCACCGCCGGACAAAGGCTGGCCAAGCAATTGGAGAAATCAGGACACTTTCCCCCGACGGTTGTCGAGATGATCTCGGTTGCCGAAGAGTCCAATACGCTCGACACCGTGTTGGTCGACATCGCCGAAAACTTGGAACGAACCACTTTCCGAAGGCTCGAGACGGTTATCCGCCTGCTCGAACCAGTGATGCTCTTGGTTTTGGCCGGATTGGTGATGTTCGTGGTCCTGGCGCTGATGCTGCCAGTCCTCAACAGCGCCAATACGCTCGGTTAAGGCCGGATTGAACAATCGCAACAACTACGTAACTTAAACAAATCGATAACGCTCTGGATTGAATGGAGGAATACACATGAAACGCACTCGCAAATCTCGCAAGAACTTCCGTCGCGGTTTTACCCTTTTGGAAGTCATGCTTGTTCTGATCATCTTGGTGGTCATCGCTGGCTTTGCTATTCGGAACTTTACCGGCGTGCTCGATCAAGCCAACAAGCGAGCCGCTACGGCGCAGCTTGCGCAACTCTCGTCGGCGATCAAGCAATACCAATTGATGATGCAGCAACTCCCATCGTCTTTGGATTCCCTGATGACCCAGCCGGCCGATTTGGCAAATCCCGGAGATTGGACAAAGCTGCTCGACAAGATCCCCGTGGATCCTTGGAATCGTCCGTACGAATACAAAGTCAACGGTTCGACCTTCGAGCTCAGAAGCTTGGGAGCGGATGGACAATCCGGAACCTCCGATGACATCGTCTCGTCGTAACGCTTTCACGCTCTTCGAAGTCATTCTCGTTTTGATCATCCTGGTGGTGATAGCTGCAATCGCTTTCCCCACATTGGACTCGATGATCTACAGCCGACGCTTGTTGCAATCGGCCGAAAGATTGCAAAACGAGTTGCACGAAGCCAGGGTGGAAGCGATGCGGACGGGCCAAGCCCAAGTCTTTCGCGCGACGATCAATGGCAACAGCTACACCATCGGACCATGGCTTAGCGGCAACGAAGACTCCGATGCGTCGGCAGGAGCCACCGTCATGGGGGCAGGCGGATTGGTGAAAACCGATCGAGTTGCCGGAGGTACCGCAGGTATCGCTTCGAGTCCATTGGGCGAGGACGCTAAGCAATTGGCTGGGGATGTCCAGTTTTTGGGGATCGAGACTTTGGTCGATGCCCGCAACGCCTTGGAACTCCAAAAGTCCGGTGAAGCCGTTCCGATGGGGGGCGTTGGAACCGCGACTCAAGGAGGCATTTCATCCCCTCTGCTGATCTATCCCGACGGATCCTCGACGACCGGTCAAATCATTATGGCCGACTCAAGAGGCCGACGGATGGCGCTGCAACTGCGAGGCGTCACCGGCAAATCAACCTCCATCCGCTTGTCGGCAGTCGATCCCTCGTCGGTTCCATCGGTTGCTCCCGGTCCAGCGATCCAGGGAGGTTTTTAGCATGACTCGATGCGGCTACTCCTACACACCAAACATGCGGCGAGATTCAAAACGCCTGGGCATGAGCCTGCTGGAAGTGTTCCTCGCGCTGGCGATCCTGGCGATGTCGGCCGCCATCCTTGCGACCATCGCTCGAACCGCAACGGACAACGGACTCATCGCGCATCGTTTGGCAACGGCTCAGATCCTAGCCGAATCGAAAATGGCCGAGATCGTCACCGGCGCAATCGCGCTCGACAGTGCGGGTGTTTGGATGCCCATCACCGATACGGTCCCCCAAGGGACTTGGTACTATCGATTGCAAACCGAAGCTGCGGCCAGAAAGGACATGATCGGTGTGCGACTGAGCGTGACCGATCAACCTGGGATGGACGAAGACAAAGAGGTTTTTTACATCGTTCGCTGGATGATCGACCCAAATCTGGGACTCGACACCATGCCCACCCAAAACGGAGCGGCCGGTACAAGTGCGCCAGGTACAAGTGCGACCGGTTCGAGTGCAGGGGCAGCCGGTGCTTCCGGAGGCGGGGCAAGCGCAGGAGGGATTCAATGATGCGAACATTTATCAAGCGACGCGACGCCAAGGGCTTTACGCTCCTTGAGTTGCTCCTTGCCCTGGGTCTGACTGCCGTCGTCTCGATCCTGATCGGAGGCTTGGTCCAGCTCTTTTTGGTCAATGAGACCCGAGGCAGGGACACCGTTCGGCAAGCCCAGATGGCTCGCGCGATCCTGAACATGATCGCTGAGGACATACGGACAACGGTTCGGTACTATCCGTACGACACCAGCGGACTCGACCAGATGCTCGGCAGCGCGATGAACAATGCCACCGGCGGTGCTCTGGGTGCCCTTGCAGGCGCTGGGGGCGCTGCCGGTGCTGGTGCTGGTGCCGGCGGAACTGGCGGAGCAACAGCCGGTGGAGCAGGGGGCGGAGCCGCTGCTGCAGGTGGCGCACAGAATGCCCCTCCAGGTAGTGGGGCAGGTGGTGCAACCGGTGGCCAAGGATCCGCTGGAGGAGGGCTCAGCGGAACATCGATCGCTGGTGCAGTCTCGGGTGCAGGAGGTGGTCAATCCGGAGCGACAGCAGGAGGCATATCCGGCACCGAAGGAGCACCGGCCGTCATACCGCCAGGTATCTTCGGCTCGGCCTCTTCGATCGAAGTCGACGTCAGCCGTCTGCCCCGTCCCGATGAATACGTGATCCAACCGGGCAACATGAATACCGGATCGCTCGGAGACATGCCCAGCGATATCAAAACCGTCGGGTACTATGTCCAAGCTCCACGGTCGGATGGAGTACAAGACCCATTAGCTAGTTTGACATCCCAAATCGCGACTGCTTCAAGCGGCAGCACGGCGGGCTTAAGCGGCGGCTTGGTGCGAAGATCCTTGGATCGAGCTGTGACCCAGTACGCCTACCAGATGGGAAATAGCGACCAACTGATCCGTAC
>Ga0255272_1000154_pt1 | contig 9286 bp, 1 predicted proteins | sample AtltaT_10_FD_183804 | JGI IMG/M metagenome (GOLD analysis project Ga0255272, IMG submission 183804) | Metatranscriptome of freshwater microbial communities from Altamaha River, Georgia, United States - Atl_Atlam_RepB_8h (Metagenome... | ecosystem: Environmental > Aquatic > Freshwater > River...
CCCTTTTTAACCTTTACCTAAACAGATTAGCGGTTAACAACCATTCTCATGGTTTGCATTTCGCCATTTTGGATCATTTCTACCATATAAACACCTCCAGCCAAAGTTTGACCGAAATCGATGCTTGTATTCATAGAACCTTCCACGATATAACGATTAGCATAAACCATACGACCAGTCGCATCCGCGATACGTACTTGTAACTCTCCGTCCAATCCTACTACTGACAAGTTTACACTTTGACCGTTGTTCGGATTTGGGAAGATGGTAGTGGTAACATTACCATTGATTGCTTGTGCATATGCATTCGGCTCATTTTCTGGAGTCATTCCAGCAGCACCGATGGTTTTTACACATGAAGGAGTTGCAGCAAAAGCTGTAAATGAAACTCCATCGATGTGCTTAGCACGAACTTTCACATCATAACGTTGACCATTTGCCATACCTGTTACAGTAGACAATTGAAGAATTCTAGAAGCGCCCGCAGCACCGTTTACCGCTACTGGTAAACCTGGTGTTGGGAATACCTGTGTGAACTGCCAATTGTAGATGTCAGTACCACAAACGGAACGATTGGTTGCAATAGCACCAGTGGTTGCGCTCTTGAATACAGGACACTGATCAGAAGTACGAACAGTAATCGCTGCTTCAGAGTTCAATCCAACGGTAGAAATTACAGCACCATTCGCAGTTAATGCGTTCATGTTACCATAAGCATCTGGCAAGTTGTAGGCAACATCAACAGTTACATAGTAGTTCAACGATGCTCCTGTCATGTTCGCTGGTAAAATCTTACCTAATTGACAGATCGTTGCTGCTGTAGTGGTAGTTGAAGGAATTGCATACACCCAAGTTGGAGTACCGGTTGCTGTGTTATCAGCCCAACGCTTTACAGTATAACCTGCTGCATTCGCACGGAACGCCGCTTTGAAATTCTGACAAGTATTGCTGTATACACCTGTACCACCGGTAAATGGACCTGTTTCTGCTTGGCTTCCGCGCAAGTAAGAAATCATCAATCCGCATTGACCAGGAGTAGCATTATTGTTTCTCACACAGATGTAATAAGTATTACCTACTACTAAGTTACCATACAATAATGTTTCCGATCCACCATCTGCATTCAATGAACCTACGTTACCAGGATGAACATCATTCTCGGTAGCAATTGGAATCAACTGAATGTTAGGGTTAGTTGGGTTGTTATACAATCCTAGGTCGTTATCATCCGCAACAGAAGTAGATCCTGTTAAAGCAATACGAACTGCATTGTACTGAGCAGTGAACTGATACCATAAGTCATTACCTACACCAGGAGACTGGATAGAACCAGTTGCAGTTGCTAAGTTGGGCTGTGAAGTGTATTGAACACCTGTACCATATTGACCGATGTTGTTTACTACAACTGGTCCAGAGAAAGCGTCACCTGCGCAGATTTCATCTGCACCGTCACAGCTCTCATCGATACCATTGTTACAAACTTCAGGTGCATCTGGATAAACCGCAGCTGACGCATCATTACAGTCACCTGAAATGGCTACGAAACCTGGAGCTGGAGCAGGACACACGCTGGTTCCAGAGGAAACAGCACCAAAAGTATCATTATCCGTATCCAAATAATAGTTGTGCAAAATCACACTACCACCAGTAAAACCAGAAGTGGTTGTACAACCTCCTAAATCAGCTGTTAAACTGGTGATGGTGATAGATGTTTCAACAGTTGACGTGATCGCTAACAATGGGCTCGTAGATCCACTGAAAGTGGTTCCGTCACTCATCACACCAGAATAGGTTCCGGTGTATCCATCCATACCCGTTACATTGATATTCAATTGAGTACTGGTTGGCAAACAAGAAGAAGCCAACACATCCAACTGACCTTGTGGGTAATTGGTTACATTCACATCCACCTCATTAGAATAAGCCACTACGCAACTTCCGTTTTGAACTTTCGCTCTGTAACGACGTGTCGCTGTGATATTGCTATAAGACTCTGTGTTAGTTGTGTTAGCCACCACTAAGAAAGGTCCCCACGATGCAGAAGCTACATCATAGATAGAATATTCCCATTCTAACACTGATCCCACATTACCGGCCAATGTCAAAGTTCCGCTGTTGGTACCAGCGCAAACCAATGCATTGTCCACAGTCACTGTTCCGGCAACGGTAGTAGCATCTAACGTAATGGACACTGAATCGGTACTCACGCAACCATTTAATGGATTGGTAGCAGCCACAAAGAACTCAGTAGTTCCAACTGCTGGATTAGCATTGCTAGTAGAAGCCGTTGGCGAAGCAATGGTTGTTCCGGCTGATGGAGAAGCGGTCCATGCGAAAGTATAGTTCACCGGAGGATTGAATCTCCAAGCTACGTTAGCAAAGGTAGTAACCGGTGTTCCATTAAACAATGGAGCAGTAGTACCTACCGTACCTGTTGCATTTTGAACTCCTACTGTTTTAGCAGCACTAGAGGTGGCTTGTTGAACATGAACCTCAACAATACCTGTACTCTCATATAGCTGAGCCTGCGCTGTAATGTTACCGTTGGTAATGTAACCAGGACCATTGTACTCCACAATAAACTTACGAGTAGGGGCCACACCGGTCATCCAATAACGAATGGTTCCAGTAGTCGCATAATAATGGTCACAAGCTACCACAGCGATAGCGTTAGTTGGCTCACCTGGATTAGGGAATCCAGTGATGGTAAAGTCACCCAAACCAGCTGCATTATAGGTTCCAAACTGCATCATACCATTGGTACCTACGTTAACTGAGTTGTAGTTGGTTCCAAAGAAATCAAAGTTGAATCCGATTGGAACTGCTGACCAACCTCCATCATCCAATGATCCAGAAGCTAACGCTGTAGCCGCTACACCATTTTGTGCAAGGTAGGTTAAACCAGATACTGGTGCTGTTTCCCAGCCATAAGTGATGGGCGTTACACTGAACGACTCATTGCTCAGACCAGAATTCAACGACACTGTAGATCCTTCACAAACGTTAGCAGGTGAGGCAGAAGTGTTGATGGTCGGAGTAAAGTCAGTAAAGGTGAAGTATGAAACACCCGCTGAAGTAGTAGAAGAACAACCTGCGCCATCGTCTACCAATACGGAGTACACATAACTAGTTGAGGTAGTAGACAAAGGAATGTTCGCTACTACGTTTGCTCCAGATGTAGAAGCTAAAGTAGTTGAACCATCTTCAGCCCAAGTGTAGGTATAACTACCCGCACCGGTTACAGTAGCATCTAAGTTGACAGCTGCTGCTTCTCCGCACAATACGGGGTTCGAGTTAGACACCGCTACAGTAAATGGCGGAGCAACATAAGTAAGCTCAGCTGTAGCTGTTCCAGTACAATTCGCACCATAAGTTCCAGAAACGGTATAGGTGGTAGTAGCAGTAGGATAAGCAATCACAGTAGCACCTGAAGTAGTATTCAATGCTGCTGCTGGTGTTGCCGGCGTCCAGCTGTAGTTAGATCCACCGCTCGCAGTGAAAGTAGTACCTGGGTTACCACATACCGTGATGGTGGTTGGAGAAACCGCAATGGTGCTTTCTGCTACGTTGGTAGAAACCGTAGTCGTATTAGATACTCCACAAGCATCCGTAACTACTAATTGGAATGTAGCATCCGCTGTAACGGAAGCTGTGGTGTTACCTGAAGAAGCAGAAGCAATGTTCGCAGTTCCACTGGTCACCGTCCATGCATAAGTGTATGGAGTCGCTCCACCTGTAACGTTCGCTGCCAAGTTGAAAGTAGAACCTGGACAAGGAATATTCGCAGAAGCTCCTGTAATGTTGATGGTGTAATCTTCAGTCTCTCCCCAAGTATAAGTACCGGTTGGACCTGAGATCGTACCTTCTACCATAATGACACGCATTCTCGTTTCACCATTGTAGGCGGTTGTTGGAACAGTAATTAAACCGTTCACATTACCTAAAACTGCGACAGGTACAGATGGCAATGCATTTTCGCCAGCATCCGTAAAGTCACCATCTTGGTTGTAATCGATATATACGGCTACATTGGCTCCGTAGAAACCTCCACAAGTTTGAACGTCCACTACAATCGGAGTTGCCGTTCCAGCCGTAATCACGGGCGCTGGTAAGCTAGTATAGTTGCCATAACGTGCAGCTATTGAACCTGCACCTGGAGCAACACTAGAACAGTTCGAAGTATTATTCAAAGTGCCAAAAGAGACACCAAAAATATCCTCATCTCCATTGCTAGATGCAGAGCTCGCACCGTAAGAAGAAACACTCATCATCGCAGTTGGCACTGCAGCTGGCGAACCACCTGCATCTACGGTCACCGCATTGGATGGCAATGAAGTACAAGTACCATTGTTCAATGTTGCAGTAAAGGTTGTAGGAGCAGTTAATGCTAATGAAGTAACATTCATTCCAGAACCTGTAACCGCAGGCGTCCAAGCATAAGTAAAGGTTACTCCACCAGAAATATTGATGTTATAATCTTCTACTTCACCCCACGTAGGATTGGTACATCCATTGAGTGAATTTCCAGATACACTTTCAGAGTTGATAACACGCATTCTGGTTTGACCCGATAAAGCAGTAGCAGGAATGTTAAAGCTCACTGGCACAACTGAAGCTGGTACACAATTGATATTCGCTGAGGCTCCATTGGTCCAAACTCTTTCTCCAACATCACTGAAATCACCATCTTGGTTCAAATCGATGAAAATCGCTGCACCACTGGTGTAGTTAAAACTTCCACAAGATCCTATGGTAATACTTCCCGTCACCGGAGTTCCAACTGTAAAGGTAGGAACTGCTGGAGCACCCGCTCCTGAGGTATAATTACCATATCTTGCAGCCACAGAACCTGCCCCAGGGGCAACTGTTGCGCATGTAGAAGCGTTATTTAATGTACCCAATGTTACATTGGTGATCTCCTCGTCAGCAGTTGAAGTTGCCGCTGCTCCGCAGAATCCACTACCTCCTGTGACTACATTCAAATTGACCGTACTACCAGAACAAACACCAGGTGCAGAAGCTGCAATCACTGGAGCCACTGGCAAAGCGTTCACTGTTACCACTGTATTACTGGTGGCTGAACAACCATCCGCACTGTTGACCGCAGTCAAAGTGATCGCAGGTTGAGCACCATTGGTGGTATTCATGAAATAAACAGAAGAAGCATTACCACCTGTGTAAGCTACTGTTCCCGCTGCATCTGTGTACAAGTTGGTTGTAGGCGCCCAAGTGAATGAATCAAAGCTAGATGCTCCAGAAGAAATGGTAATTTGAGAAGTTACTCCATTACAAGCAACTACAGTAGCTGGAATAGCAATAGTCGGAGAAGGCAATGATGAAACGACCACTGACGCAGATCCGATGGACCATACGCTGTTGGTTGCATCATACGCTCTTAAATAATACGTACCATTGGCATACACCGTGTAAGGATTCGCACTGTTCGCTGTGCTCGTACCATTGGCCGCTGTTTGCCAGTACCAAGTGATACCCGCCGCAGGAGAACCTGTCATACTCAAGTTTTCACCCAATGCACAAGAAGCATTGCTGGTGGTTTGAGTAGGCGTTGCTGGATTGGCTGGGACTGGAATGATGTTAATCAAATAATCCTCTGCTTCTCCCCAAGAAACGGGACCACATGGGCCATAGGCAACAGAAGTTTCCCCTTCCATCACGCGCATTCGGGTTACCCCAGGAGTAGCCGTAATTGGAATAGTAATATTGGCCGTGACAGCCGTTCCTGCCACTGCAAATGATTGATAGGTGGAAGTATAGATGGTTTCACCCGCATCGGTGAATACCCCGTTTTGATTATAATCAATCCAAGCTATAACGATACCAGAATATGCAAATCCACTGCATTGTCCAACGGTTACAGACAATGGATAGACGGTTCCTTGCACCAAGTTCGGAGCAGCAGGAGCACCTGTACCACTGGTATAGTTGCTATACATTTGATTCAATGATCCAGGACCTGGAGCCGTTGTAGCACAAGTTGAAGTATTATTTAAAGTACCGATGGTTACATTCAATATCTCATCATCACCTGTATAGGTAACGGATGGAGTGCAATAACAATTCTGGAAAGGACTCAAGGCCACTGAAACTGCATTGGTGGCCACCGCTGGGTTGCCGCACCATGCTACATTGCAACGGTATTGAGAAGCCACTGTTTGTTGAGCGGTGGTGTATACTGCGGTTGTAGCCCCGGTGATGTTGTTCCAAGTGGTTCCACCATCGGTAGAATTTTGCCATTGGAATGTCAAATCAGCAGCTGCACCTGTATATGTATAAGCACCTGTCAAAGTGAAGTTGGTGGCTGGACAAATGGTAGCAGGTGCTGAAGCCGTTACCGTTGGAGCAGACAATACCGTGATGGTACCGGTTCCTGTAGAGGCCTCACATCCCGTTACACCGGCATAACGTACCTTGGTGTCATAGGTTCCTGAAGGAACGGCCATGGGGTTATTGGTAGACCAAGTGGCTCCATTGTCCGCAGAGTACTCATAGATGTTGTAGTGAATGTCCAAGTTGTCAATGTAGTGACCTTGGTTCAACCCACCGGTACGAGCGCAGAACGCGTGTTTCCATGTGGACTTATCCTCTGTCAAATAAGCAGCCGGTAAAGCCACATCGGTTACTACTTGTACGCCATTCAACCACATGCTGATCTTACCAATCGCATTGATTTTGATGGTGACGTGAGTAGAAGCACCCGCAGTAGCCGTCGCTACCCAAGTGGTGGTAGGATTATAATACAATACGCCAGCGGTGGCTGGAGCTTGGTTGTTAACATTACAGTTATACATCAGATAAATTCCCGCCGTATTGGTACCATTGGTGTAGGCATCGAAAGATAATTTCAATTTGGTACCCGATCCGTTTTCTGGATTGGTAGGAGTACCTGATGGCAATGCCACCACGTCCGGACCATAGCTATAGCTGAATCCATCCGCTGCAGGAGCCGCGGTTGAAGGCGTAGTGATCATGTCAAAATCAATTTGGAATTGGTTAGAAGCCAACCCAGTATTGTTGGGAATCAACACACCCCCATTCTTGCTGTTCTGTGCAGAAGTGAAACGCATACGTCCCGCATCAGAAGCACTGAAGTCATTACCCGCTGAGGTAGTACCTGCAGGCAAAGTGGCTGAGCTAAAGTCACTGACGAAAACCGTTCCAGCTCCACTTACGTTGTAAATGATATTACCCGACGTTGAGGTACAAGAATATGGTGAACTGAAAGTAGCCGTTCCTGAAGGAGTACTATATATAGACACCGCCAAAGAAGTAGGCGCTGACCAACATTGGGTCGCTGTCTCATAGGCACGAGCATAATAAGTACCCCCGGTAGTTACCGTGTAATCCGTCACCGCATCATTGGTGGATGAAGTGGTTACGGCACTGCTTCCTTGCCAGTAGTAGCTGATTCCAGAAGGAGCCGCATCCAAATGCAAGTTAGTGGTGGTACATGCAGGATTACCTGCAGTAGAGGTAATGGCAGTCGGTGGGGTTATGACAGGAAAACTATTCACCACGACAGAGCCCGCACCATTGGACCATAAGCTATAGGCGGCATCATACGCACGTACATAATAAGTACCTGGAGCGAATACCGTTAAAGTAGCTGAAGAATTGGTCAAATCCGTACCGGTAGCAGAAGACTGCCAATAGTAAGTAATTCCAGCTGGAGCTGTTCCGGTCATGGTTAAGGTTTCCCCAGAAATACAAGAACCCGTGTTGGTGGCTGTTGGATTAGAAGGAACCGCAGGAGGAGCTACGATGTTTACCAAGTAATCCTCTGTTTCACCATATGAATAGGCAATACATGGAGTGATTCCGTCACCAGAGGTGCTTTCCACATTGATGATTCTCATGGTGGTCAAACCCGCCAAGGCAGTGGCTGGAATGTTGAAGGCGATGGCCTGCACAGTTGCCGGCAAACAATTAATATTGGCAGAGGCACCATTGCTATATACCTTCTCACCGGTGTCTGCATAATCACCATCTTGGTTCAAGTCAATGAAAATGGCCAAACCACTGGTATAGTTGAATGTTCCGCATGAACCTACCGTCACAGTACCCGATGCAGATCCACCTTGAATCAAATTCAATGTGGCTGGCGCACCCGTACCCGATTTATAGTTGCCATATCGTCCGGCAAGAGAACCAGGACCTGGAGCTATCGTGGCACAAGTTGAAGTATTGTTTAAAGCACCGATGGTTACGTTGGTTATTTCTTCATCCGCTGTGGTTGAAGCAATCGAGTTACAATAACAATTTAAGAAAGAATTGATGGTCACTTGCACCGGAACTGACGTTCCGGTATTTCCACTACACGTAACGTTGCAACGGTACCAAGTGGCCACCGTTGGAGAAGCAGAATAGGTAGAAGAAGTGGCTCCCGTGATATTGGTCCAAGACACGTTGTCTAAGGAAGATTGCCATTGACGAGTTACCCCTGAACCTGAAGTAGTATTTTGAACAGAAAGTGCCACTGAAGAACCTATACAAAGTGCTGTTGGCGAAGCAACGGTATTTCCAGGATTAGGAGTACCACTACAAGCCGAACCTCCGGTCCAAGTCAAACGAATTACCGGTTTGTTGGTTAAAGGTGAACTAGTAGCAGTAGCACAGGCAGCAGTACCATCTATTCTGTATGCTCTTGCTCCATAAGCTGTTGTCGCATATCCAGTTCGTGCGGCCACCCCTCCGTAAGGGGAGGTAAACGGATTGGTAGTTCCTGTACAAACTTCAACTAATAAGTTGTTAGTACCATCCCATGTAAACGGAACATCCAATATGATGTCGTTATAACCAAGGGCTGTGGCATAGCTAAAAGCATTCTTAACAGTTGTCGTCGCCACTGCGTTATGGGCATTTCCATTTGCTTGGGTGGTGTTTGCCATTTTCACAGTATAATTCGCAAGTGTACCTGAAGCTTCAGTTACGTTCCAAGCAATTTTGCTAATGACAGCACCAGGTGCAATTCCAGCGGCACTTAGTTCTGCGGATGTATAGTGTACTTGATACCTTAAGCTGTTGAAATAGCGGCAGACAGGATCGGCTCCTGTTCCATTAGTGTTACCTAAAGCTGTACCACCCGTCGGGGTAACAACCGTTACAGTTTGTGACCATGATACTGTTGTCATAAACAACAACATCACAAAAGTGATCGCATAACGCCAAATCCGCGTTCGCGTAAGGGGTTCCGTCAACCTCGACGTCCTTCCCATTGGAATAGAATCCAAGTACTTCATAGATGATTAATTTAATTAATTTGTTTAGG
>Ga0255272_1000187_pt1 | contig 8754 bp, 10 predicted proteins | sample AtltaT_10_FD_183804 | JGI IMG/M metagenome (GOLD analysis project Ga0255272, IMG submission 183804) | Metatranscriptome of freshwater microbial communities from Altamaha River, Georgia, United States - Atl_Atlam_RepB_8h (Metagenome... | ecosystem: Environmental > Aquatic > Freshwater > River...
CAGTTAAGAGCGGGTAAGCTGATTGATAAATCGGGGGCAACAAAAAAAAACAAAGGGAGGATTTAGAGCTTTACCCAATGTACTCTAAAAAGCACTCTAAACTATCCTTAAAAAAATTCCCAACAACTGTTAAACTTGACAAAAAGGTTATTGAAGAAACAACAGTTCCTAGTGTAGAAATTAAACATGTTTTTGAATATGGTTTAGATAGTTTAACATCACCAGCTTTACTAACTTATTCGTTATATAGAATTGAAAGAGCTGAAGGGGATAGGTACAAATCTGATGTATTTGGAATTAACACACTATTAAATAGTGAAACATCTAAATTAATATATACTGAAACCATAACATTAACATCAGCTACAACATCCGAAAAACTACAAGAGGCTTATATTCAAATTAGAGACTTTATTTCTAAATTAGATAGAGACAAGATGAATGTTACGGTAGCATCATTAAATGATGAATATTGCCACCCCTTGTACTTTAGACCCGACACTAATTTAAGATTACAACCAAACTCTAAGTCTTTTTTAGAAAATGTAACTTATCTTGATAAAACAAATGGTTTCGGGTTTTTATATAGTCAAAATTCACCCGATATTCAACCAGAAACAAAAAGAGTTGAGGTTCCATACTTAAGAAAAATTAGCGAAACTGATCAAAGCTTTGCTGCAATTACAGCAGATCAAATCATGTATTTATCAACAAATTCATCCGGTACAGACGGGAAACAAGTCGATTTTGGGGCTCTAAACAAATATGAATATACCCAGGAAGACTACATTATGCGAATATTGCCAAACACATTTTCAACCGTAAGAGGGGAAAAACTAATCGAAATATTAGATTTAATGACTCTAATATTATTAAATCACGTGCATGGTATTATCACTCCACCAAAATACTTTCAGTCTACAATGGACGAATTAAAGAGATTAATATCTCGAGCAAAACAAGATATGGTAAATGCCTCGATAAGAATAAACTAATATGATATTTATTAAATAAAAAGATGTCATATTTCCGTTCATATTTCGAGAAAAACAACACCATATTAAAGGATTCACAGGTTAATACCGCGAAAAATCCTAATACCGAACTCATATATGGCTCAACCTTTTCAAAATTCCTTTTTAAGGTTAATTTTAACGACTTAAAGCAAAAAGTAGATTCTGGTGAATACGTTGTTACTAGTGAAACAAAGCATACACTACATTTAACAAACACCATTTTTGGTGATGAAACCCTACTTAGACAAAAAAATGGTAGAGGTAGAGACCGAACCTCATCTTTTGATTTAGTGTTGTTTAAAATAAATGAGTTTTGGGATGAAGGTGTGGGTTTTGATTATGAGGATCAGGTTTTTGACTTTGCAGACGGTAACAATGTGTTTGATGAAAGACCATCAAACTGGTTTAATAGAACCACATTAAATAGCTGGACCAGTCAAGGTGTTTATACAAATAACCCAGTAATAGTTGAAACAATACATTTTGACAATGGTAATGAAGATATTAATGTTGACATTACCGATTATGTAAACGGGGTTATAGTATCGGGAAATACTGATCATGGCTTAGGATTAGCGTTCGCAGTTTTATATCAAGATATTGAGTCTGAAGTAGACCAATCTGTTGCTTTTTTTACCAAATATACTCAAACATTTTTCGAGCCATATGTTGAAAGTTTTTTTAATGATACTATTGATGATAATAGACAAAATTTCATAGAAAAAACGACTCAAAACCTATATCTATACGTCACAAAAGGTACAAACTTTTATGACCTAGATTCGTTACCTACGGTTGACATCACCGATGCTAATGGTAATGTTATCACGGGATTAGGTAATCTAACGACAACCAAAATAAAAAGAGGGGTTTATAAAGTAACATTTGGATTAGACGGTGTTTTATGTGATGGAAAAAGATTTTATTATGATAAATGGAAAGGACTAGGTTTAGATGGTGTTTCTATAAACGATGTATCACAAAAGTTTGTTCCAAAACCCTATTCATCAAAATTCTCTGTTGGAGAAAACGAAACAGACGTCCAAAGATATTCTGTTCAGTTTTTTGGTATTAGATTAAATGAAAAGATAAAGAGAAGCGAAATAAGGAAGATTGTAACAACTTTTAGATCTATTGATGTCCCTAAAAATGTTTTATTTGACGAAGTTTATTATAGAGTCTATATCAAAGAAGGTAAAACAAATGTAAACGTATTTGACTGGACTCTAATGGACAAAACAAATGAAAATTCATTTATGCTAGATACTTCATATTTAATTCCTAGAGAATATTATCTAGAAATTAAAGGTAAAATGCATAATGAATTTATCTATTATAACGACGTAATAAAGTTTGAAATTGTCTCAGAAAAATAAAACTATTTATATATTATGGAGATTAAAAATATTGTAAAAAAACATCTGCTAGAAGCATTAGTAGAAGGTGGAGAAAAACCAGAGAATTATATGTTCTTTGGTAATATACAGCAAATGGCTAGACAATGTGAGCTTTTAATGAAAGAAGATCACGATCGTATTGATTCTATCCTAAAGGAACACGATTGGGCCCAGGACCATATTGCTGAAGCAAAAAGCCTATTAGATCAAGTTTTTGACTTTTTGATGAATGAAACCACTCGTTCTGAAGAATCATTAAACGAAACCGAAGAAGAGATTGACGAAAGTAAAAATTGTCCAACTGACCCAGCAAAATGGGCCGCTTCTAAAGCTGCAGCTAAAGCTAAATTTGATGTATATCCTTCAGCATACGCAAATGGTTGGGCAGCAAAGAATTATAAAGCAAAAGGCGGTAGATGGAAAAAATGCAAAAAGTAATTCTATGAAAATATTAGTAAACGAAGAAGATTTAAAATACATTGAAGAATCAATCATGAATGGTGAGATTCTCAAAGAAGATCTTAGAAGATGGTTTAAAGAAAAATGGGTCGATGTGTCTAGAAAGGTTGGAGGGAAACATCCACCATGTGGTAGAAAAGATGCAAACGGAAAAGCATACCCAAAATGCAGACCATCTAAAAAAGTTTCAAAAGAAACCCCTAAAGTTGCGTCCTCTTATGATAAAAAAGAGAAAAAAAGCAATGACCGCACAAAAAAGACGTGCAGAAAAAAAGGAACCAAAGTCCGGAAAGGGTAACAAACCCACTTTTGCACGTTTTGATGAAAGTATCAACAAAGATCAAATCGTAAATCTAGTTCTAAACTCAATAAATGAGATCAAAATTGACAATAGAGGCCCTAAAATGGCAATAAATGAGTCAAAAAACATGATTTCAGAGTCTATATCATATCATATAAACAATAATTTACCAATCACAGAAAACGTTTATAGAATTTACTCAGAAGAATTCTTTAAACTATACACTGAAGCCAAAAATTTAATGGAAAATGGTGTTGTTCAGTTTTTTGGTGACGATTTAGAGTTATTACATACAAATATTGGAGAAACTGGCCTATATGAGGGTAGTAAAGTTTATTTAGATATCCCATTTGTTGACGGTGAAGAAGAATATTTGGTTGAAGCTAAACATAGAGGCAGAAATGTTAAACTAAACAAGCCATTTAGAACACCTGGGGGGCCTAAAAAATTCGCAGTTTATGTAAAAACCCCCGGAGGTACCATAAAAAAAGTGACTTTTGGCGACCCTAATTTAAGAGTTAGAAGTTCTAACAAAAAAGCCGCTAAATCCTTTAGAGCTAGACACAAATGTGCACAGAAAAAAGATAGAACTACAGCCGGTTACTGGAGCTGCAATATATCAAGATATAGAAAAGCATTGGGTATCAAATCTAAAAACCCCTGGTAATGAAAAATAACGGCGATTCCTTGCCCTTCGAAGAAAAATTAAAGGGAATATACAATTATAGAAAATTTAGCTCAGAATTGGACGAAAATGAGCTTAAATGGCATTTTGATGAACAAGATCGAATAGTTGTTTGTGAACACGAAACAGATTGGTGTATTCAAATGGATAATCAACTACCTATTACAATCCAAAAAAACGTTGAATACTTTATACCAGAAGGTGAATACCATAGGATTATAAAAGGTACCGGTGATTTAACCGTTAGGGTTCTTAAATTAAACGCATTTTAGACCAATACCATATTCTATTATCCGAATATCTCCCCAAATTTTTAGCCTCTTTTTTTTCTACTAATTTACCAATTTGTAAAATGTCTGATTGATTCCTAATGTCTATACCAATATTAAATCCCCCATCAGATTTCTCATAAATGGTTTCTCTCATTGGCTCAACATACTTACCCTCATCATAGAGTTTAAGCATTTTAACCATCTCGTCCTTTTTCATTTTACATTCTATACCCCTCTGGTATATCATTTTTTCAAGGACATCTGTTCGGAGCTTGCTGTAATCCGTTTCACTCATAATGCAAAAATAAAGAATATTTTGGAATATTCCAAAAACAAAAAACCCCCGAAATTCGGGGGTCTTTTATTATAGATAATTAAGATTATCTTAAAGTATCCAAGCTGAATGTGTTCAAACCACTTACGTTGATCACACCGAAGTAACGGTTGTTAACCATTTTCTTCGCGTATCTTGTCATGATACCTTTGATTGGTGTCATGTTAAATGGATTGTACATAGTTGGGGTTAATTGTAGAGGCACATATGGTGCATAAATGTAACCAGCATCCAACAATGATTTACCTTTGTGACCGATGATGATCTTACCTGCTGGTAAGTATGGATCACGGTATACTTGGTAACGACCTGCTAATGAACCGATTTTCTCAATACCCATGTTGTATTGATCTTGCTCAGGAGCAGCATTTGATACGTGGAAATACTCTAGGTCATCGAATACTGCAGAAACTTCTGAAGATACAACGATCCAGTTTGCACCACCTCTCAATGTAGTCTTATGGATTTGAGCTGAAACTTGGTTGATTTTTGTAACCAAAGTTTGGTTCCAGTCTTTTTGAGTGTAACCCATGAATGGTGTGTTACCGGTTGCACCGTACTTCCACTCATTGTAGTCCCACTTAGCTGTCCAAGCAGCACCTTTTCTAAGATCACGTAAAATTTCACGGTCAACCTCAGCAGCGATTTGCTCAGATAATAAAGCTGTTAATTCAGCTTCAGCATCGATGTTATGGAACGCAGATACGTCCTGTGCTAATTCTGGAGACCAGCTAGCTCTTAATTTTCTTTCAGTAACTGATACTGTTACAGAAGCTAAGTCGAAAGAAACCTCACCGATTTCATCTTCGAATTCTAAAGTATCGTACACTCTGTAAGTTACTTTGAAGTTAGCTAATGCTAAGTCGTTAGAACTGAAGTCAGAAGCAGCGAAACCGCTTGTTGCGCTATATGACTCTAAGTCAACGTTAAGGTAGATTAAACCTTCTTCATCACAGATATCTTGGAATCTGTTAAGACCAGTACCACTCTTTTTGCCATACTCAACAATACCTTTACCATATTTTTGAGTTACAATGTTAAAGTTTTTAACACCGTTGTTAGCAGTTGTGTTACCAGTGATTTCAACTTGAAGAGAAGCTAAGAACTCTTCAGTATCCATAGCGTTACCGTTAACACCAATCAATTTACCCTGACCGTCCTTAGTGAAACCAGAAAGAACGATGATTGCACTTGATACAGATGCACCACTTAATGCTGCAGTGCTTGTAGAAGCTGCACCATTAGAGAATGTTACGAACGCATGAGGGTTTACTTCACTTACAGTGAAAGATCCTTTTGAATAATCAAATAGACCTTGATCAGCTGCATCTGAAGACTCATAGAAACGATCGTAAAGACTTCTAGCACTTGTAGTACCAGTGTCATAACCTAAAGTAGCTGCGTCGTTGTTAGCAGGTGCACCGAATGGCTTCAAATGTGCATTTGCTTGTCTTTCTTGGATTTTAGGTACGAAGTAGAACAATTTACCAATTGGTAAGTTCATAGCTTGTACAGATACGATGTCATTCGCTAATAATTTAGAGAAAACACGGCGGATAATTGGGAATACCACAGTCTCGAAAGAACCAGAAGCATCAGAAACTGCTGCTTCGTTGATTAAATAAGACGCTTGGTTTTCATACAATTGCGCGATGTTATCTTTTTGGTGGCCGTCAAGACCTTCTAGGAAACCTAAGTCTTCCCATTTTTTGATGGTATCTTCTTTGATAACACGAAGGTGCTTAAGACCGATGTTACCAACCATACCTGATTCTAATAATGCTCCCATTTTTTTGGATTTTATTTGTTTAGTTTTATTTTATTATTTTAACTTACTCATTAAGTCTTTCATTCTTCTGAATTGTGGGTTTTCGTAAGCTTTTGACTCTGCCAACATTTCTTGTGAAGATGAGCTTGAAGGAGTAGTTGCAATTTTCTCAACAACAGACTCGGTTACTGGTTTTTTAGTTTCAAGTTCTGCTTTGATAGAATTGTATAGATTTTTAGATTCGTTTATAGTTGAAATTGAATCAAATCTTTTTAAAATATTCAATTTCTCCTGTTTTGTAGTTGAATGTTCAGTAAATAAACGTGTTGCATAAGCAAGATTAGCGTTAAACACAGCTACTTCATTAAGTTTTTCCTTGAAAAGAACTAAAGCTTTTTTGTATTCAGAATTTTGCTTTTTAAGGTTTTCAACTTCTTCGTTGATTGCTCCAGCAGCAAATACTTTCTTACTTTTTAAACCAGCTCTATCGGATCCACCTTTGTCACCATGTTTATTCCACTTAGTTCTAGCAGCTTCTGTTGCTTCAACCTCCATAGCATCTTCTTCAGCCATTTCTGATTCTTTTTCAGAATCTTCCATGTCTTCGTCATCTAATTCGATTTCATAAACAGTTTCTTCACTAGCTTCTTCTTCTGCAACTTCTTCCATAGACTCTTCCTCATTCCAGTCTTCAGGTATTTCAATTTCTTCTTCTTCAGAAACTTCACCTTCTTCCTCTTCTTCGGATTCGTCCAATTTAATGATGTATTCATCGTCCTCGTCTTTAAGTTCGATGTTGTTACCGTCTTTTTTAACAACGATACCGTCTTCATCAGACATAGCTTTGAAAACTTTTAAAACTTCTTCATCAGAAGCTCCTGTCATATCAAGCATGTCATCATCAGCTGGCTCGTCCGCTGCTGGCATAGCTCCCATTCCTGGAAATTCACCATCAACTTCTTTTGCTGGTTCATCATTTATCGAGGGCATTTCTTCATCATCAGCTTCTTCAGCATCATCTTCCTCTTCTTCATCGGAAGCTGGCTGTTCTGACATGTCTTTTGATTCCTCTTCTTCAGGATTCATAGCTTCTTCTTCAGTAGCTACTTCTTCCTCTTCTTCTTCTGACTCTTTAAGCAACTCATTTAGTTCTTGCTTCATTACTGAAGAAAGTATACCTTTTGCATTTTGCTTTACTGCTTCTTCAAGTGTATTAACTTGAAGCAACGCTTGTTCTAGAATAGATTTTTCGGTCATCTTTTTATTTGATTTACTATATAAATATGTGTATAATCAAAAAAATCTACTTCTCAATATTGAAAAGAATGATTTTTTCTCGTTTTTATTATTATTTTGTTAAAAAAGAATCTAGTTTACCCATTAGTTTTTTCATCCTATCCTCAACGACTGGCTTTTCTTCAACAGTTTCATTGAATTTATCCTTATCATTAATATCCTGAAATACATATGCACCAGGAGTCGATGGCGAAGACACCAAATCAAAACAAACCAATTCAAAATCGTCTTGCACAATATTTTGACCTTTAACTTGTTTTAATGATCCAACACCTCTAGATGAAATACCTAAAGTAACCCCATTTAGTATTAGCATAGCCGCTTGGTCTCCCTTACAACTAACTATACCCATTTTTTTCCAACCAGGTGATGTTAAAATTTTGATTTTACCCATTAAGGTTTTTCCTTCCCACCACGTTTCTAAAATTGTGTGAGATACTCTATCAAGATCGATTAGAGATGAAGATGGGTGATTTAATTCGTTTAATGCAGAACCCTTTTTTATAATTGTTTGGTATTTTTCATTCTCCCTTTTTAATAAATTTTCAGGGTAAATTCTACCATTCTTATTAGGGGTATCAAACTTTTGCAAAACAGCATACAGAATAAGGTCCTGATCGGTATCCTTATTCTGCATTTCTGTAATAATATTCTTGTTTTTATAATCCTCGGGTGATATGTGACCAGCATCATATTCAATCAAAATGCCTTTACCCGTTTCATTTGGTCCCAATACTTTCATTTATAGATATATTAATATATCATATAAATACAAGCATTTTTGAATCAAATCTTAGATTTGTTAAAATTGAACAGGCTTTTATCAGATAAACACCGCTCAATTGATGTTTGAAGGAAAGTTTTTAATATTGATTTTATACTTTGAGATTTAACATCGAAAAAATTATCTACAAATAATGTAATTTCTAAATTCATAAAGGACCTCTTATTCATTTTTATTCCCTTTGTCCTAATATCAAGATCAACAATACTTTCTTTTTTAAAATAACTGTTAAAATCGTATGTTCTTATTAAATCTTTCAGTGATTTTCTAGCGACCAGAATTGTTTTATCAAAATCTAATTCTTCATTTTCTGGTTCAACCCAAGCGTTTAGTTTTAAATAAATGGTTTTTAAATTTTTAAAATCTACGGTACCATAACCAATCTTTACATCTTTATAATCCCCTAGGGGAATATATTTCCCGATTTTCATTAACTTTTTAC
>Ga0255272_1000196_pt1 | contig 8636 bp, 2 predicted proteins | sample AtltaT_10_FD_183804 | JGI IMG/M metagenome (GOLD analysis project Ga0255272, IMG submission 183804) | Metatranscriptome of freshwater microbial communities from Altamaha River, Georgia, United States - Atl_Atlam_RepB_8h (Metagenome... | ecosystem: Environmental > Aquatic > Freshwater > River...
AACCAAAATAACCAACTACGGAAAACGGTTGAAATCAAAAAGCTACTTTAACGATGTTACTTCGGAATGTTTAAAAACAAAACAAACAAACGTGCGCGCACAAAAACTAATACGGATACTGCCCAGGGAGACGGGGAACTCCAGTAATATTAGCAGTGTACACTGCGGGCGGGGCGCAAAGAATCCCCACGTCGTAATCATCACCGCGTGCCACGAAAGCGGCATACTTGGTGAGATCACCCGGGAAAGCCCCGTCGACACGAGAAATGCGCAGAGCACGGGACTCCGCAAAACGCCCGCTGGTGTTCAAAGAGGGGTAGTCCATCGTATAAACACAAGGGACGTAAAAAGGGACCTCCACCGACTGCTCCCCATTCAGCAAAGGAAGAAGGGGAGCGAGACTGTTCCACCCGGCCGCACCAGCGTTCGAATTAGAACGACCAGAAGGCCAAAGCCTCTCCTGCTGCAAATAAGCAGGGACAGTGTCGGAGGAAATGACCTTATACCGAATGGAACCGCGGTGAGCCATAAAAATGGCATTCAGAAAAGAGGTAGTGGTGGCAAGCTCACCAGAATACAGTTGGGGAGGATAAATCACTCCAGTACCAACTGTTACCTGCTGGTAACGCTTGGCCATGTCAGTAAAAGAAACGAATTGCTCACCCATGCACACTCCAGAATCAATGGTGGAAGAAGCTGGCACAAGTGCCGCTAAATCAATCGGAGCCTCCAACATACGACTGGGAGAAGATGTGACACGGGTTTGCGGAACCACGGGAGTGAACCAGTGGTTATTAATAGAAACAGTGGGCCCAGCAAACTGGAAATTCGGCGTAATAGAATTAAACGCCACCAGGGTGATAACACCACCGGTCTCAACATCCGCCAGGCGGGCGCGGTTAACCACGCTGACAACGATGGTTCCGTTCATGTAAGCATCGGGAATTTCGCGAGTCGTGTTGCCAGCAATGGGCGGCCGGAAAAGATTGCCAGAAACCTTCCAATACGCATCGGAAAGGTAAGGCACAACAAACTCAACGGTGGTATCACCAACGATGTCAACAACTTGGCTGATGACGTCGCCGGCAAACCCGCCGGACACGGAACCCGCGTTAGCAACAAAATCAGGAACCCACGAAATGCGCACGCGAGCGGTAGCAAGCTTAGGAGCGATAAAACGAAGCATGAACTTCATGTCACCTCTCCACCACTGGAAAAACATGCTCGTATGAGCAGCCAAAGTAGGGTACATCACGTACGGCGCAGCAGTTGGGCCCGCAGAAGTAGACTTGGCACAAATACCGGGCGTCACCGGATAAGTGGCAATAATGCCATCGGGCCCAAGGGTATCGGTGAAAGTGGTAATATCAAAAAGAGAATACCTAGTAGACAAATGGGCCAACTTACCCTCGTCGGGATGCAACTTAAAAAGCGCAGAATCGCACCCAATTTGGTTGTCGACCATTGTCGCCAATGAAAGGGAAGAATCAAGACCATCCACGAGCGACATGTCCATTCCAGGAACTGGTTTAACCACGGTAGCAGCCTCACGAGTTCGGGGCTTGTCATACCCGATCTGCTTGAGACCACCGCCAATAAAACCAAACACCTTGCTAGCGAAACTGGCAGCCGTGCCGATAACAGGCACGTCCTTCAGGCCGCCAGTGAAAGCACTGGCTGCTAAAGCAACGCCAGAAGCTAGGTGCTTCTCAGATTTCGTGACAGCCTCACGCTTAGCACTCTGAGCAATGACAGAAGCTGACAAATTGCCACGAGCCACATAAGCGGGGCGATCGGCGGCCAAAAAACCAGCCACCTGAGGCCGCTCGAAAGAAGCAAAAACTGAAACGTCCAGAACGGGATTGGTAGTAGAGTGAATCATGCGCAGAGGGCTGACCACCCTAATAACAAAACAACCAATGTTAGGAATGCCAGTGCCATTGTAAGATGCCAAATCAATGTAAGCTGTCGGGATCTTGCAAGGCATAACGAACTCAACAGGATCGGAAGCGCTGGCCGAAACAATGGCAGAGGGATTGGAACTCTGCGTATAAACATTTCCGAACTTCGCAAACAAAGACCCATTAGCATTGTTAGCAATCCATGTGGGATCATAGTTAGGAAGCCAAGAAACAAGAAGAGCACCGTAATGGTAAGGCGTAGAATTGATGCGCAGAGAAACCTTCACATCCGCCCTAAAATACCGAAAACGCTGCAGCTTAGCCCAAATGGTGGGCTGCGCAAAAAGCATGTCCGGCATAACGTAAGCGGCAATGCAGGCCCCGCTGGCACTGGCGCCGCTCCACTGAAAAGTGGCAATCTCGTAATTGCGCGACAAAACATCAGTAAGAGAAGGAGTTGGATACACAACGGGAATAACGGAAACAACACTAGAAGAAGACCCCACAGCAGGAGCCTGATCAACGAAAGCAGTGTTCACAGTATCGTGAACAACAGAAGCGGTAGAATCAACGGAATCGAGGGAAGCAGTCCTGAAAATACTCACGATTCGGCAGAACAAGGCCTAACGTGAGGAGATGGTACCTTTATTTATACAGGCGACAACTGTTGGGGTAAACACCCCTCCTGTCCCCACCACCATCTATGGTTAAGGGGCTAAAAGATGGGTTTAAAATAAACCCGACACGTCGGGGGTAAGAGTGGCCCGTGCGCAAGCCAACTCATGGGCCAGGCCGGCTTCACGCACGGCCTCAACCCACACCCGCTCAAATCTCTCACGATCCTCGTCCGGAAAATGCTTCAGCTCCACCAATACACTGCGGAACGTGGACAAGATGACCTCGTTATCCTTGTGGTTGGGGAAGTAAAACATGGCTCGCCACAAGACATCCTCTGGAAGAGGGGCTGCAAAATTGCGGTTCTTGGCGATAACGCGCTTACAGATCACGACCTCTTCCAAAGGGGTAAACGTGGCAATGTCCGAACTCTTGTGGGCATCGGTATACTCCATGCCAACGCGCCGACAAAAATCGGCGAATGAACGCTGGTTGAAAAATGCGGCTTCGTTAGAAACGCTCAGCCAGCTATCATCGCCGACAAACACGTTGCGCACGTGGTCGTCGTACCGAAGACCGGGGCAAATCTCGCAAAAGGCAGTGCGATGTAAAACCGCATTAATTAGCCCATTGCGCTCAATGGTAAGAGGGTGCCCACTAGGATTGCTCCCGTCGACAACAAACCACACATCGCCCGCCACGTAACAAGGCATCTCACACTCGGCCAGGAAAACTTGAGTCATCTTGACCATAAGATCCACACCATTGAAACGAGGTTCAACAAACTCTTCGCCAACACTAGAGAAAATGTCTCGGAGCTCATCCAAGAATTCTGACATGTCGGCTTCAAAAGACTCCTTGCGCGACGCGAACAACTTAATCCACTCAACAATCACGCAATTGGCAATGTGGCTGGCAGCGCGCGGCACAGTGCGGTCGTACCCACTGAAGTCCCCATTCATATGATTGGGGTGCTTGGTCATGCGGTTATACAACAAAGCAACCTCCAACCTATTGTGGAAATTAACCGCGAATGCATCGCCACAAACTGTTTTGTTCGTGCGCACACTCATTTGGTACTTTCCCGTGCACACTCTGCTGAGAATTTGCTGGTGTATGGCGCCGGCCGCAATGGTGCGCGTGGATTTATCCGCCTTAGGTGTGGGTCGAACCTCATCCTTAGGGTAAACGACGTACTTAAACATCTCCTTAAAAGGAGCAATGGCGGATTGGAAAGCATCCAGATCATCAAACGAGGGTAATCCAGCGTTGATGACCATGAAGAGCGTCTTGAACATTAATACGAGCTGTAACGCTAAAGGCTGCGAACCCTTGTCGCCAACAAACTCGTAGGTGCCGTCTCCGGGTACCCGCAGCAAACCGCGTTTACCCCCAGCACCCGTGGCAGGTTTCACGACGCCCGTAGAAAAAGGGTGCCCCGGGGACGTGCCCAATGGGATGGCTCCCAAAAAGCCCGGCACACCAACTATGGCATCAGACACCTTCAAAAACGAAGGAAGATGGAACTCGTTCGGCGGGCACTTCTCATGAACCACGCCATTAATGACGGTTTCCCGGTGCGCGTTAAAAATGTCGCTAACCTCAGCGGTTGCAGTCGGTCCATACTTGTCAATAGCTCGGGGAACAACAAGGCTGCCATCAGGGTGGCGCCACAAGTAGGCCAGGAGGCCAGCGTCGTAGCCTTGCAAGGCCATATAAGACGCTACGACATCGTTGTTAGCGGGGTGCAAAGGACTGGGGTGGAAAGCGCTCTTATTCGGCATGGAGTATTTGAGCGTAGTTAAACCACCGGCCTTAAAAGTGCCATTAGCCAACTTGTCTAAAACCAAGCTGTGCAAGGCGCTCTTCGATCCTGACTGGGCAACAACTTCCGACCTATCGCTCTTAAGGATGTCAACAACCTTCTCTAAATCCTCCTTGTAAAGGGGGACCGCGTAGGCGGTGTAGTTCGGGCGCGTCTCGCGTCCGGCCACATGCATAGCCCAAATCTGCGTTTGGGCAGCAGCATACCCCTCCGATACATACAAGGAACCACAATCGCCAACCGTTGTTTCAAACTTAACGGGCAACTGGTACTCGTACACGTTAGGCCTAAACAGGTACACCGATCCTGAACCAGGAACCACATAATCAGTGACGCCTAGTTGGGCGGTGCGATGCACCTGTGTATCCCGCAGGGCCATGCCACCAGAACGCCACGTGCGCAAAACGACACCACGCGTAGATATGTTGCGCCGACGTTCGTGGTCGGCGCGCGTGGCTAACATGCCAAGCATGCTCTTACCCGGCTCGAAGCCAGGAAAGTCGGGAAAGCTGACGTAGGCAATATCCTGATTCGGCACGGCGATGACCCGCAAATCCTTGGTGGACAATGTGTACACTTTGTCCCCTTGGGTGATGCGAATCTCACCCACCAACTCCGTATCAAAAGTGGTATCACCATCCTCATCATGCCTTAACAAAGGTGAAAAGAAATGGAAGGGAACGGCTCCGATTCGGTCGTGCAACAAACAGCATTGCACAGCAAAAGTGTCGGAACCTAGCACCATCTCTAATGTGAGATACCTGCGTCGGTCATCAAGCTTGGCATTCTGTGCCACAACTGGCACCATAGATACTTCCCTCATGCCGCCGCGAACCAAATGAATCGGTTGCTGTTGCCGAGGCTTGGCCTCAGTGGGGTAATAACCCTGAGCAAAAACAACGTCACGGTTCTTGGCAAAATAAACGCTGACGGAAGCGCCCAAAGCGGCGAAAGCCAAAATAGCAGCCGCTTGTCCCACGGTCACACCGCAAGCCAGCTCTTTCTGAGCCTGCGAGCGCGCGCAATCCATAAAACGTTCAATGCCACTACGCAAACGACCGAAAATAGTTTCCGGTACAGCATCAAATGATGCGTCTAACTCTATGACTTCTCGAGGTGAGGTGCCGTCGGGGCTGGTGGGTGATTGCGGCGTCTTAGGCCAAACCCGCTCAGAAACCGCAGAGAAAATACGCTTCGCAAACATCTGTGGCTGAACGGTTAATGCGCCAGCGGCGCTGATCACCCTATCCAGCTCAACAACGCGCGATGCATCCGATCCATCAGAGCCCGGGGTAGAACTAGGCGACAACGCCGCTGAACGACGAAGCGCTCTAATTCCCTCCTCCGAGCCCAACGAAGGGGCCGGTGCCGACAAGCTTCGGTCAAAAGCTTGAACGACCGCGGCAGTCGTACCGGAGGAAAGAGAACCACCGGCTGTAATATGGGCAGTAATAGTTTGGTAGGCTAAACGATCCACGTCAGAAGACGTAGCGCTCGGTTCGCTTAGCAAACGCCCTACATTTACCGGATCATCCCATTCAGCCAACTGTGATTTGGCCCGGCGAGCGGTATCCAGGAGATTAACGACCTGTGAAAAAGTATACACGCGGCCGTCAGGGTTCTCCTGGTCAGAACAACGCTCCAAGCAATCAACGCCATCACGAGTTTTTCCCGGACGGTAAGCCACGAACTCCCAATTAGTATCAAGCTCCTCAAGGGTCAAATCCGGACTACCCAAGCGACCGGAACGAATCAAATCGCCAGCAGGGCGCACATAAAACACGAAGCTCTCCTTGCGATCGCGATCGCCGAAGCGTGAAAGCATGGCTTCCATAGAAGTAACGCACTTCGTCAAATTAGCGCCAAAGGTATATTGAGGCGCATTTAACGTGGAGTCTGGCATGTTGCAAGTGGCTAAAATGTAAGAGGACGTGTAATATGACCTCTTCAAAGACAAATCAGCCATCGGCACATTGTAGGGCATGGGAGAGCAAGCACTAAACATGAAGCCAGTCTCCTTAGTGAGCTGAGTAGGGTCCGCAATCTGGAAAACGTCGTCCATTAAAGTGACGTACTGTCCAGCGTACCCATTAAAATACTCGACACCTCGCGGAAAGCACCACTTCTGATCGGCAAAATTCGCGCACTTGACGCCACCCTTGTGAATAAGAACGTTGGCCATGAGACCAATAGCTATCGTTTTACCACACTTAGGCGGGCCAAAGAATAACGCGGGAATAGGAGCCTCGCGGCTGCCACCCGGGTTCAAGTATTCAAAGATCTCCGCTGCCAGTGTGGCCAGGCTAGCGCCTAGGTTGCGCGCGTTGGCGGCAACAACCTTGTCCTCAACGGAAACCAGCTTGTCATACAAGGGCATCCAATCAGCTATGTAATCACGCCTGAATGAGAAAAGCGCAGTGAGCAGGTCGGCCCGCTCCTTAGACACGTTAGAAAGCTTGGAAGCTTGAGCAATGGTTGTGCGCGCGGCTTGATGGCGCTTAACCCAATGCGCAAGTTTATCACGCAAAGGCTGCAATTCATCAACCGTCCACGGAGAGCCAGTAAACTGCAACCAAGCCCATTCGAAAAAGGCCTTAAAAGCCTTACAAATGGTCTCAGAAGCCTTAACTATGCCATTAAAGGCCCCAGTGGCGGTGACAAGTCCCTTAAAAGAAGGAGAACTTAAAAAATTGCCAACCACGCCTAGGCCCAAGGCGGCCAAAGCGGGCGGTAACATCTCAAGCCAGGCCGGCGTAGACCCGCTTTGCGGTTGAACACCGTTGTAGAAAGTGTAAGCACGAGCCAACAAATCAGAAATGCCGTTGACCTCAGCTTGGTACTTACCCCACCGCATAATTTTAAAAGCGATGGAAATCCGCTTGGCTATAGGATCATTGCCCTCAATGACGTGTGCGATAGCCGAAACAAGATCAGCAACAAAAGTCTTAATCCCGAGGGAACCACTAGGGTAACCAAGGTTAAGCAAAGCCGCGTCGCACTGAGCTTGAACGTAATTGGTAGAGCTTGTCAGGACGCCCCTTCCAATGCGGTTCTCAGCGGAACGGCGCCACTCAGAGGGACTCAAACAGCTCAACACGCGCTTCATTTGGGGTTGGGCAAACTGGAGTTTAACCAGCTTGCGAACGCGCTTCTTAAGCGCATCCGTGTTCAATCCCCGAGACGCACGAGCTGAACGCTCGACCATCCGTTCAGCGCGATTCTGCAAGCGCTCCAAATGTATTTTGTGAAGCTCGCGCTTGGCAGCATTTACCTGCGCCTGGTGATATGCGGCCATGGTAGCAGTAAGACGATACTGTTTGGGGATACTGGGAATTCCTTTTCCGTTCTTCCCGATACCCTCAACCACTTCATAATACTGCTCCAAATCCTCAATGTACGCTGGACCACCTGGACTTGCGGCACGGTGGACGCGGTTGTCCCGAGTAGGATTCTGCAAAACCCACTCAAGGACTTGCTTACCGCGCTTCTCATCAACTCCTAAGCGCTTGCTAAAAAGCTGCGCCGACACACAACCAAAATCCCCAGCCACGGGGTTGCAATCACGCCCTGATTCGATGTTGTTCGAAATCATTGTCATAACCGTGAAAATTTTTGTTTTTCTTTTTATTTAAAGTAAACAAATAGCCTCATCAGTAAAATCAGTGCTGTTAACGAGCATTCAAGCCTCCGAGATTGCATCGGAGCTCTATCGCTTTCGCATAGCGAACACCACGGAGTCAGCTTCCGGGGGGTTGGCGACCCCTTCGGTACGGGCCCACCCAACACGGGGTGAACAAATTGGCCCTAGGACTTTCAACAATGGTGCTATCGTGGACGGGCATGCGCAATCCGGCTAAGTACGCCCGCGTCACCAGGATGCGCGATCGTTGGGATTGATATTATCTTTCTTGTCCAACGACAACAACACACTATGACGTATAAAACCGGACCTAAGCATTACCACGATCCGCCATAAAGGCGGTTTGCATGACACGCAGTCACCGCGGAAGATTACTCCCCACGTCGCTCAGCCACTAATAGTACAAAACAAGACGAACACTACCGTGACAAACAAACAAATAAACAGAGTTAAGACAGGACCGCAAAGTGGTCACCAAAAAGATTCTCATGGGGCGCTACTCCAGCAAAAGATGAATTTGAACAGTTGCAGCTGTTCAACACCAAGAATTGCAAGAATCTATCCCCATCACGACTGGCGTTCCAAGATTACCCAGACCTGTCGGAGCCCAGGATGAACTCGTTGAACCAGTCAGTGTAGCGCGCGTGCGGCCCAG
>Ga0255272_1000225_pt1 | contig 8284 bp, 4 predicted proteins | sample AtltaT_10_FD_183804 | JGI IMG/M metagenome (GOLD analysis project Ga0255272, IMG submission 183804) | Metatranscriptome of freshwater microbial communities from Altamaha River, Georgia, United States - Atl_Atlam_RepB_8h (Metagenome... | ecosystem: Environmental > Aquatic > Freshwater > River...
AAAAAAAGGGGTATTTTGAATGGAAGTTTTAAAAGTCAAAAATTTTCTAAACATTTCTTACGAACAGTTGGAGGATTTGAATTTAACGGCTAAAAGTATGATGCTGAGCAAGGACGATTCGTTTCTTAAGGACTTTTATCTGAAGTATCTTAAAGACGAAAAAAATATTAAAGCCGTTACCGTTTGTTTTTCTGACCTTGAGGGTCGATTCCATATGCTCGATTATGATAAGAAATTTCTTCTCTCATCATATGAAAACTTAACGTTCGATGGCTCTTCTATTCGTGGATTTAGCCAGCAAAAGGAGTCAGACCTGAGACTTGCTATCGATTGGGGCTCATTCCGCTGGCTCCCTTGTGATTTATTTGGGCCGGGTAAAGTTATGGTTTTTGGTCTCGTTCAAGACCGAGATAAAGGAATCTATCAAAATGACATGCGCGGTCAGTTAAAGATTTATAACGAGTATCTTAAGAGTTCGCAAGGAATCTCTTCAAACATGGCTCTAGAAATTGAGGGTTTCCTTTTTGATGGAGTTAATGCTGAGCAAAATTTCCATAAAAATGGTGTATTTAAGTTTGTATCAGAGGGTGGCTATTTTAATTCTCTTCCTAATTCTCCTCTTCGACTTTTTATTGATAAGTTTGCTGATGCTCAAAGGGCTATGGGTTTTGAAAATGAAAAGGACCACCCAGAAGTAGCACCGTCTCAATTTGAACTTAATTACAAATACACTGATGCCCTCATTGCCGCCGACCAGATTCAAACTTATAAACTTCTCGCTAGACTTGTGGCATCAGATATGGGTTATACAGCCTCCTTCCTTCCTAAGCCTATTGTAGGTGTTAATGGAAGCGGCATGCATACTAATATGTCGTTTTCAAAAGATGGAAAGAATCTATTTTTTGATAAAAATGGCAAAGATAACCTTTCTGAATTTGCCTGGTCAACGATTGACCGAATTCTTGCCAACGCCGATGGATTATGTCTGGCTTTAAATTCATCTGTCAATTCTTACAGGCGTTTAGACCCTCACTATGAGGCTCCTAATCAAATTAGGACATCTGCTGTTGATAGGTCTGCTATGGTTAGGATTCCAATTGGTAATGAAAAATCTGCTCGTATTGAGGTTCGTTCTGTGGCTCCTGATTCTAATCCATATCTGTCTCTGTATTCGATTATGAAGACTGCCATTGAGGGGCCGGTTAAATCGGAAGTGATTGAACATAATCGTGGCCGAACGGACAGAATCTTGCCAGATAATATTCAAGATTCTATTGAAAAATTTAACAATTGTGAATGGATTAAAAAGTGTATTGGTGAAAGCACTCATGCTAAATATTCTGAATTAAAGCAGGCTGCGGCCAATCGGTCTCCGAAACTGCTAGGCAATAAAATCAAAGATAGCGAAATAATCTATCATCACGAAGTAACAAACCAGGAGTTGTGGTCTAAATTTTGATTTCATAAATAAAAAAGCCCCATATTTAATATGTGGCTTTTTTATTTATGAAATCAGTAAGAAAACCGATATATAGAAATATATTAATCCAATTCTGATTTAATTTAAAATACGAAAGGTTTATATGGAATTTCACAAAGAACTACTCAATGACCCTAGAGATAATCAAAGAGATGCATGCGGAGTTGGATTCATCGCAAATATGAAAGGGCTAAGGTCCCATAAAGTAGTAACTAAGGGATTAGAAATTTTAAGAAAAATGGACCATAGGGCAGGCCGAGCTGCTGATAATAAAACGAGTGATGGGTCTGGTATTCTTTTGAGCATACCTCATAATATTTTAAAGGAATTTGCCTTAGGCATAGGTAAGTCACTTCCTAAGGAGGGCTCATATGCTCTTGGAATGATTTTTCTTCCTAAAAATGAAAAAGATTATTCTAAATGTATTGCGAAAATTAATGAAACTGCTGTTTTGAATGGCCTTGATATCTTATTTTATAGGGATGTACCAGTAGACTCTAGCGTCCTCGGTGAGATAGCTAAGATTTCCGAGCCAAAGATTGTGCAGGCTGTAATTGTAGACAATGCCAAGAATAATGCTAAGCCTTTTAAATGGCGAATTTTTATTTTAAAAAAGATGCTAGAGACATTTGGGCGCTCATCTTTTGGGATGGAGCAGAAAGATTTTTACTTTGCAAGTTTGTCAACTGAATCTGTTTGCTACAAAGGGCTTGTTTTACCTAAGGACCTTCCTGAATATTTTCACGACTTGAAGAATAAAGCTTATAAGTCTTCCTTTGCGATGATTCATCAAAGATTCAGTACGAACACGAACCCATCATGGCCATTAGCCCAACCATTCCGTATTATTTGTCATAATGGTGAAATTAATACTCTTCGCGGAAATATCAATGCGATGTATGCTCGAAGTTTTATAATTGAAAATGAAGAGTTGAACGACGATATTAAAAATAATATGGGTATTATTTGCTCACCTGGGTTTAGTGATTCAGCAATGCTTGATAATGCGATTGAATTTTTACTTCAAACAGGAAGGACTTTGCCGCAAGCGATGTCAATGGTTATACCTGAACCATGGGAAAAAAATTATGAAATGGATGAGAAACTAAGAAATTATTATGAGTACCAGTCTTACATTATGGAGCCATGGGATGGCCCCGCTTTTGTTGGTTTCGTTCATGATGGCTGTATTGGTGCAATTTTAGACAGAAACGGATTACGGCCTGGCCGGTACTGTGTTACAAAAGATAATTTTGTTATTATGGCCTCCGAGTCTGGTGTTGTAGATATTAAGCATGAGATGGTTGTGGAAAAGGGAAAAATAAGCCCAGGTAGAATTTTTATCTTAGACATGAAAAAGGGAGTTATTTTAGACGATAATAAAATTAAAAACGAACTAGCTGAAAAAAATCCATATGGTGATTGGCTTAATAGAAACCGAATAAATATGTCTGATATAGAAAAAAAAGAAAAGTATCATGATAGTGAAGATTTGAAATCAAAAAAGACTGAATTGCTAAACTACTTTGGCTATTCAAAAGAGGATATGAGGGTTATTATTTCGTCTATGGCTAATGAGGGTAAAGAGCCTGTTGGGTCAATGGGTAATGATACTCCAATAGCTATTTTGTCGAAAAATAGACCACTGCTTTATAATTACTTTAAGCAGTTGTTTGCTCAGGTTACAAACCCTCCTATAGATGCGATAAGAGAAGAACTCGTTACATCTATGTCTACGTTTCTAGGTAGTGAAAAAAATATATTTGATGAATCAGAAGAACATTGTCGCATGATTCGTCTAAATGGACCTGTTCTCAGTGATTCCCAGTTTTCGGCTATTGAAAACTTTAGTGATAGTTATTTAAAGGTCAAAAAAAATAACTACAACATATAAAAAAGAGGCTTCTTCATTAGAAGAAGCCATTAATGACTTAATTACGGCTACCTTTAAAGCCATTGATGAGGACCGTGCAAATATTATTATTTTAAGTGACCGCGACATTGATTCAGAAAAACTCGCGATTCCTGCTTTATTAGCGATGTCTTCTGTTCACCATGCTTTAATTAAGACTGGTAGAAGAAGTCGTTGTAGCATTGTTATTGAAAGTGGTGAGCCTAGGGAAACCCATCATTTTGCTCTTTTATTTGGTTACGGAGCCTCTGCTGTATATCCATATTTACCTCTACATTTGATTAAGGAAATGGATGTTTCCTACGGATTCAGCCAAGATAAAAACTATAAAGATATGCAGTATAATTTTATCAAAGCTATAAATGAAGGTGTTCTTAAAATTATGTCCAAGATGGGTATATCGACACTTCAGTCATACAGAGGGGCTCAGATTTTTGAGGCCTTGGGATTGAATAAAGAATTTGTGGATAAATATTTTACATGGACTCCGACGAGAATTGGAGGTATTGGGGTTGCTGAGATTGAAGATGATATTAAATACCGCCACAAAAGGGCTTTTAGTAATAAAGACTATAAATTTTTTGAATTGGAAGATGTAGGATTTTATCATTGGCGTAGAACTGGTGAAAATCATCTTCATAGCCCTAACATGATATCATCGTTGCAAAAGTCATTGGTTATTAACAGCCGCGAGGAGTTTAAAAACTTCTGTAAAACTGTAGATGACCAATCTAAAGAGCAGTTAAATTTAAGAGGTCTCCTTAAATTTAAAAAACGAGAACCTATTCCTTTGGATGAAGTCGAAAGTGTAAAGTCTATTGTTAAAAGATTCGCCACTGGTGCAATGAGCTTTGGTTCGATATCTAAGGAAGCCCATGAGACGATTGCTGTTGCGATGAATAGAATTGGAGCTAAAAGCAATTCTGGAGAAGGTGGGGAAGACGCTGTAAGGTTTAATCGAGACAGTTCTGGAGACCTTAAGAGAAGTGCGATTAAACAGGTGGCAAGTGCTCGATTCGGTGTTACTAGTCATTATTTAATAAATGCAGACGAGCTACAAATCAAAATGGCCCAAGGAGCAAAACCAGGTGAGGGGGGTCAACTTCCTGGCCATAAGGTTGACCCAGAAATTGCAAGGGTAAGAAATAGTACCCCAGGTATTACTTTAATTTCTCCGCCCCCTCATCATGACATTTATTCGATTGAAGATTTGGCGCAATTAATATTTGACCTGAAAAATGCAAATAGAGAAGCTAGAATAAGTGTTAAGTTGGTTTCAGAGTTTGGAGTAGGAACGATTGCCTCTGGTGTTGCTAAGGCAAAAGCTGACGTTATTTTGATTAGCGGTTATGAAGGTGGAACTGGAGCAAGTCCAATATCTTCAATTAAGCATGCCGGTCTGCCTTGGGAACTAGGTCTTTCTGAGGCTCATCGGTCTCTTGTAGAAAACGGATTGCGGCAGCGTGTAATTTTGCAGGCTGACGGCCAACTTAGAACACCAAGAGATATCGCTATCGCCGCTCTACTTGGAGCAGAAGAATGGGGAATTGGTACGGGGGCTCTAATTGCTCTTGGTTGTATCATGATGAGAAAATGTCATTTAAATACATGCCCAGTAGGTGTAGCTACCCAAGACCCAGAATTAAGAAAGAAATTCACAGGTCAACCAGAACACCTCATTAATTATATATTTCTTTTAGCTGAAGGGCTAAGAGAAATAATGGCTTCTCTTGGGTTTAGAAAAGTCGAGGAAATGATAGGTCGTGTTGATGTCCTTGAGAAGAATAATGAAATACAGCATAAAAACATTGACAAAATCAATCTAGACTTCATTTTGGCTTCCACCAATGCTCGCTCGGTAGGGGAGGAAGTTAAATCTCAAAATCATGAAATATTTGATACGATTGATTATAAGCAACTGCTCCCTATCTTTTCAAAATTCCAACTAGAAAGGAAGAATGTAAATAAGAAAATTAAGATTAATAGTGAAAGTCGGTCTGTCGGTACAATGCTTTCTTCTGAAATCTCTAAATTTTATGGAAGCGGCGGCTTACCCGAAGACTCTATTTCGCTTAATTTCTTTGGCTCTTCTGGACAAAGTTTCATGGCATTCGGTGCCAAGGGAATTAATGCTAGAATTATCGGTGATGTAAACGATTACTGTGGGAAGGGACTTTCCGGTGCTACGGTTTCCGTCGTTAGTCCTGAATACACAAATTTTAAGAAAAACTCCGTAAATGTCATATGCGGAAACACAGCCCTATATGGTGCTACATCAGGACATCTATATGTCAATGGTAAGGCTGGAGAAAGATTTGCCGTTAGAAATAGCGGAGCCCATGCCGTGGTGGAAGGTCTAGGCGACCATGGATGTGAATATATGACAGGCGGTAGTGTCGTTGTCTTGGGTTCAATTGGAAGGAATTTTGCGGCTGGTATGAGTGGTGGATTTGCTTATTTATACGACCCAAATAGGTCATTTATGAAAAATATTAATAAAGAAATGGTGGATGTATTCGAACCTGATGCTGATGAAAAGGATTTTATTCTAAGCCAACTCAAAAATCATTATAGATTTACTAACAGTGAATTGGCTTCTAGCATGATTAAAAACTGGGAATCAGAAAGCGAGAATTTTGTAGTTATTATGCCTCTCGCATACAAAAAAATGTTTAAGAAATAAAAGGAAGGTGTAAAATGGGTGAATTTGACGGATTTAAAAAGTACAAGCGAAAAAATTTAGAGAAAGAACCAGCTGAAGTAAGAAAAAAACACTTTAGAGAGTTTACAGACTCCTTTGATAAGGAAGCGGCAAGAGTCCAAGGAGCCCGATGTATGGATTGTGGAGTTCCTTTTTGCCACAACGGCTGTCCTCTCGGTAATTTAATTCCTGAATTTAATAACCTTGTATCAGAAAAAAACTTTGAAAAAGCATTAGAAGTTTTATTGTCGACTAATAACTTTCCTGAATTTACCGGAAGGATATGCCCAGCGCCTTGCGAAACTGCTTGTGTCCTTGGTTTAACCGAAGACCCAATCTCCATAGAATCTATTGAAATGACATTAGCCGATATGGGATTTGAGAATGGTTGGATTAAACCATTCAAACCATCAAAAAGAACAGGAAAGAAAGTGGCTGTTATTGGGAGTGGCCCCGCTGGATTGGCAGCTGCTGACCAATTAAATAAGGAAGGGCATATGGTTACCGTATTTGAAAAGGCCGATAGGCCAGGTGGACTTTTGATGTACGGTATTCCTAACTTTAAATTAGGTAAGGAAAAAGTATTAAGGCGAATTAAATTAATGGAGGAAAGCGGTATTGCTTTTCGATGTAGTGTTAATGTTGGAAACGATATTACTCTAGAGGAGTTATCTCGTGAATATGATGCGGTTTTGTTAGCTTGTGGTGCAGGCAAAAAAAGAGATGTGTCTATTCCTGGCCGTGATGCAAAGGGAATTTATTTTGCCGAACAATACTTAAATCAGGCAACAAAACTAGCTATTGGTGATTATGTCCATGAATCCGAAATCATTAATGCTTTTGGTCAGGATGTCATCGTAATTGGTGGAGGCGATACTGGGTCTGATTGTGTAGGAACGGCAAACAGACAGGGGGCTAACTCAATTACTCAATTTGAGATAATGCCAATGCCTCCTTCACTACCTAAATATCCAAGAAAAAATCAAAGACCTATTGAGTCTCCATGGCCTCAGTGGACTAATATGCTGAGAACATCGACCTCGCATGAGGAAGGTGGCTCACGACATTGGTCTATGGAGTCTGTCGAGTTTGTGATGGATAAGAACGGCAATCTCGAGTCCCTCGTAACAAGGGAGTTGTTATGGTACACTGATGAAAAAGGTGCTCGAAAATATGAAGTAGTTACAGGTTCAGAAAAGATGTGGCCTTGTCAGTTAGTTTTCATAGCTGTGGGATTTACCGGAGCTGAAATATCTGGAATTAATAAAAAAGTACATATTGAGTTGGATAATAGAGGTAATGTCAAGGCTAACGATATTGATTATAAAACGAATATACAAGGTGTTTTTGCTGCAGGGGATATGAGACGAGGGCAATCTCTCGTTGTATGGGCTATAGCAGAAGGAAGGAAGGCTGCTTCTGCTATTTCAGAATATCTAAAAAATGTTTGATTCAGATTGAAGCCTTCACGAGTCTATTAAGAATCACTAGGTTTTTTGGGTCAGGAATTTATAAAAATAGTAATTTCTAAATAAGGATTGAGTCATTAAAAAGTTAATTTTTAATGACTCAGTCCGATAATATTATGAAAATTATGGAGTCACAATGAGTTTCTTAAAGCTAACAGAAGCTAAAATCATTAAACCTGCGGAATTAATTCAAAATGTTTTTAATATTTCTAAATCTTTCGATAAGGTTAAAAAGGCTGCCTTCACAGATATGTACTTCAAGGAAATTGATTTCATAGGTAACAAGCAAGCAAATCGATACTTATTCAATTTTGAAAGAGAGTTATATACGACAATTTTCAATTCAGCTTATGGATATTTTTGGATGCATAGTTACGGGAAATATTCGGGGAAGTTTTTTGAAGACAAAAAAGATTGTATTGAGGATGCTGTTTTAGACTTAAGAAGCAATTAAATGTATTTAAATAAGCACCATCATATACAAGGTTCGAAGATGGTGCTTATTTAAATACATTTTTCACTTAAGGTTGTAAGACCTAATTACACCCTTATTGGATTTGCTTCGCTCTTTTTTCATCTTGTTGGATTTTTCAGCATTAGCCTTAATAATCTCATCAAAGTCAAACGTCGTTTCTTTTTCTGGCTGTTTATTTTCTGTTTCCTTGTTTTTTTCTTTTGATTTATTAAAATCAATTACAGACATAAGTTCTCCTTTATTATGT
>Ga0255272_1000239_pt1 | contig 8090 bp, 6 predicted proteins | sample AtltaT_10_FD_183804 | JGI IMG/M metagenome (GOLD analysis project Ga0255272, IMG submission 183804) | Metatranscriptome of freshwater microbial communities from Altamaha River, Georgia, United States - Atl_Atlam_RepB_8h (Metagenome... | ecosystem: Environmental > Aquatic > Freshwater > River...
TGTCTTTGAAATTTTTTTCGCTATTTTCTCAAATGGAATCTTTTCTTTGGATAGATTCTTTACCGCGGGGTGCTCAAAACCTTTTGGAAAGTGTTCTTTGTCGTTTGGATCATAAAAATACTTATAATCTTTTCGATGACCCCATGTATAAACAGATTTTTCGGGATCCTGTCCGATGACTGCTGCTCTGGGTGAAATCCAACCAACTTTTCCATCTTTTGTTTGGATTTTTATGCTGTCCCTGACAGACCAACCATGCCATCTGTAATCCAGAGCTGTTACAATATCCCCTTTTTTAAGTGTTCCAATCGATGTTTTGTTTTCATCCTGAATTGAGAACTCCTTATCATAGATTTCAGTGTCCCATGTAACGTGAGCGGAATCAGAGCAGTTTGCCAGGATGAGAATTGCTAGTAAACCAATTAATTTATTCATATTTTCTCCTATTGATGGTGGTGTAGACACTCATCCAATCTTGGATCGCCCATCGGGATGATTTTATTCTTTTCCATACCCTTCAATACGGTAAACCCGAATAATCCTAAGAGACCGAGGGACCCTCCAAAGCAAACTATCATTGTAACAAAATTCAAAGTTTCAAAGTTGCTCGGAAAAACTATCCAGAAAAGCTCTACAAACTCTGTGAATAGAATCCACATGGAGATTTTTGCGAGGAAATCAATATCCCGTTTGTTAGGTCTATTTACCAGAAGTAAAAAAGGAATAATGAACTTGATAAATGGCAATGCAATGGAAAGCGTACTCCAACCACCAAGCATTCTTAACTCAAAGAAAAAAGTTTCTTCGGGTAAGTTAGCATACCAGATCAGCATAAACTGAGAAAAACCCACATATGCCCAAAAAATACAGAAGGATTTCATGAATTTAGCCAAGTCATGAATGTGGTTCTCGTTCACTGTGTTACCGTAGTAACCATTCTTTTTGAGGTGTGCAATAAAAAGCAACATAGTTGCAAATGTAGACTGGTAGATACCGGCAAAGATATATACGGCCCACATCGTTGAAAACCAATGAGGCGTGAGAGACATCAGTAAGTCATATGCTGCAATGGAGAATGTAAGTGCAAAAATCAAGAGGAATATCGCAGAGAGTTTGTTGTTCTTTAGGGAATATGCAACATCTTTAGAATTATCCTGAGCTACCGAATTTTTCAAAAATAGGTTTCCGAACAAGAACCAAATTCCTGCAATGACCACCAGCCTCACGGGAAAGAAAGGTTCATTCAACCACCCACTCTTGTGTTGGAGCAAATGATCTTTTGCAACCACATCCCGATGTGACCACTCGTAAATCTCATGCGTACCGACAAAGACTAGTATAGCCAATAGAACCAGGCCGTATGGAAGAAATCTGCTGTAGTTTTCAGCCAACCTTCGGACAGTGATTGACCAATGAGAGCCTGTTATATGAGAGATTGCAGTGAAAAATATCCCCGAGACCGAAACACCGAGTGGCAAGAATAAACTCACCAGGAGAACAGACCACATAACATTGCTATGTCCGCTCTTAGCTTCGTCATGCAAAACAAAGAAAGATACCAGGAGGGAGATAACACCCAGAACAATCATTCCCAGAAGCATTCCTCTCGTGGAGGAAGGCATTTTGTAATTTAATTGTGATTCATTTAATTCCACTTTCATAAAATCTTAGTTACCATCCTTATTGGTATCATCCGATGGGCCTGCATTAGGTGTAGCCTGAGCGAGTTCTTTGTAGACTTCTTTGAGCTTTCTTACATACAAAACAATTTTCCATCTATCATCATCGGATATCATAGAAGCATATCCCGGCATTTGTCCATTTCCATTGGTGATGACATGATAAACCTGTCCATCATTCAGATAAGCATAGGTACCATGTATATTCATGTTGGGAGAGTAGTTAAATTTTCCGCCACCGGGCGCCCCGATCACTGGACCATTGCCTTCACCCTGAGGACCATGACAGGGATAGCAATAGATCTGAAACTGGGATTCCCCACGTTTTAGATTTGCTTCTGTCAGCTTGATTGTGTCGGGAACTTTCATGTCCTTCACCCGCTGATCATCCAGGTTGGGTCCTTTATACTCATATGGAGTATATTCCACAGGGATCGTCCCTTCCACGGGAAGTCTTCCCCCTACCTTATTGGGTGCAGTTGGATCAAATTCCTGTGCTTCCCTTGCAGGAGAATCATACATATCCGGAAAGTATTCCCATTCCGGTGTTTTTTTATCACACCCTACCAAGACCAATGCTGCGAGGATAGGAAGGATTCTTGAAACAGTATTCATACTCAGTTTTTTCATAAACTATTTTACCACCGTAACATCTTTTGCGCCGAGAGATTTTATAAATGCAACCACCTCATCCTGTTTAAAGTTTGCAGAATTGGATGGAATCCAGAGAGCAAATCTATGGCTTGTAATCTCCGGGTGCAAGGGTTTTCTAAATGCATGGTTGGATCGTGAGAGAACATAGAGAGAAGCAACTGCACTCATACCGGCAAAGAATACTGTTGTCTCAAATGTTACAGGAATATAAGCAGGCCAGGCATTCAATGCTTTACCGGAGAAGTTAATTCCCCAGTCAACAGAGTGTACCAGATATTGAAAGCCAAAACCAAAAGCACAGCCAACAAAACCCATGAAAAAACTGATCCATGGAATTCCACTTCTGGGCAAACCCATGGCCTCATCGAGACCATGTACGGGAAAGGGAGTTAGACAATCAAAATCAGTATACTTATTTGCTTTTGTTTTTTCAGCAGCATGGAGAATTTCTTCCGGGGTATCGAAGAGACCGAATACCCCCTGCGTTGTTTCTTTATAAGAGTGAAACTGTTCTTTTTTAAACCAATACATCAGTGATGAGCTCCTTCTTTGTGAGGCATTACTGTTTTTACTTCTGCAATCGCTATGATTGGAAGAATTCTACAGAATAGTAGGAAAAGAGTGAAGAAAATACCAAACGTACCTATGAGCATTGCAAAATCATAGAAAGTGGGAATGTAGAGAGCCCAGTTTGATGGGAGAAAGTCTCTGTGGGTGGTCATTACAATCACAAACCTTTCAAACCACATTCCTATGTTTACAAAGATAGACACAACAAACATAACCTTGATATTTTTTCTCATGCTCTCGAACCAGAATACCTGGGGCGAAAGTACGTTACAGGAGATCATGATCCAGTATGCCCATGCATACGGACCGAAAGCCCTGTTTACAAAGGTAAACCCTTCGTATTCGTTCCCGGAATACCACGCAATGAAGAATTCGGAACCATAGGCATAACCAACCATCAGACCCGTAACCATGATAATTTTATTCATGTTTTCCAGATGCTTAAGAGTAATGTACTGCTCCAGTTTGAAAACCTGTCTTGCTATCACCATAAGGGTTACGACCATTGCAAAACCGGAGAAAATGGCACCTGCAACGAAATAAGGGGGGAGAATTGTTGTGTGCCAACCCGGCAGGATGGAAACTGCGAAGTCAAAACTCACGATTGTATGTACGGAAAGAACGAGAGGTGTGGAGAGAGCTGCTAAAAGCATACAAACAATCTCGTAATGAGACCATGCTCTGTTGGATCCAACCCATCCGAGCGACATCGCGGAGTAGATTGCCTTTTTTACCTTGTGAGTTGTTCTGTCCCGGAGAGAAGCAATGTCAGGAACAAGACCGATATACCAAAATACAAGGGAGATGGACAGGTAGGTCGAGACTGCAAAGGTATCCCAGATCAGGGGTGAACGGAAGTTTACCCAAAGTGGTCCCCTGTTGTTTGGATAAGGAAAGAGCCAGAAACCCAACCATGGTCTACCGATATGGATAATCAGAGTGGTTGCGGCAGTTAACACAGCAAAAATTGTCATGGCTTCCGCGGCTCTATTGATACCCGTTCTCCAACCCTGGCGGAACAGAAAAAGAACTGCTGAAATGAGTGTCCCTGCGTGTCCGATACCTATCCAGAATACGAAGTTTACAATAAAGAAACCCCAACCTACAGGATTGTTAACCCCGAGAATATACAATCCATCATAACAGAGGTAACCAATTATACCCAAGTCTACAATTGTCACGGTAAGTGCCAGTATAAACGCCTTCCACCACAGAGAGGTGGGGAAATTGTCCGTAGGCTGGAGAATTTCTTCCGTAACCTGTTTGTAGGTTTTTCCTCCCTCAACAAGAGGAACTATTCCTAGCTTTTCTTTGACTAAAGTTGTCATCGACATATTTTATACACTCTCCTTCTTGTGGTTACGCACTCTGGTCTGGTATGTAACCTGGGGTCTTACGTTTAGGAAGTCCAAAATTTTATAGCTTCTGGCTTCGTTTGATTTTTTGGATACACTTGATTCTTTGTCATTGATATTTCCAAAAGTGATGGCATCTGCCGGACAGGTTTCCTGGCATGCAGACTTAAGCTCTCCATCTCTCAGGGTTCTGCCCTCTATTTTAGCCTTTATTTTTTTCTCAGCAACACGGGAAGAACAGAATGTGCATTTTTCCATCACTCCTCTGGAACGAACAGTTACCTCGGGATTGAACTGGAGCTGTCTGGGCGACCTGGCCATATCCTTTCCATCCCTCCAATGTTCCATCCAATTGAATCTTCTAACCTTGTAAGGACAGTTGTTAGAGCAGTACCTGGTTCCGACGCAACGGTTGTACACCATATCATTCGTTCCCTCATCTCCGTGAACTGTCGCCGCCACGGGACAAACTGTTTCACAGGGAGCGTTTTCACAGTGTTGGCACATTACGGGTTGGTGACCAATTTCTATGGTTTCAGGCTTGTTTTCATCACCAATATAGTACCTGTCTATTCGGATCCAATGCATTTCCCTGCCCACCCGAACTTCATCTCTTCCTACAACGGGAACGTTGTTTTCTAATTGGCATGCAACAACACAAGCCGAACAACCCGTGCAGGCCGTAAGGTCGATTGCCATACCCCATCTGTAACCTTTGTACTCATAATCCGGGTTGAATCCCCTGGACTCAAAGTACTCCTTACCATCGATATTACTGGTTTTGGTTTTGAATTTATTATTAGATTCCGGTTTGGCCTTCCCATCAACCCTGGTTAGGATTGGGTATTCTCCGTCAGCCGCGATTGTTCCAACCTTTGGATCCTTGGCATATTCATCCAGGGAAGCTGTAAGAATCAGAGCTCTGTCCTTCCACTTTGTGCCGAGAGGATTTCCGGGATTCATCATATGGTGATCCTGGGTTGATGCCAATTTGTAAGTTTTACCTGTAGCCGAGATATCAACTGTTTCCCCGGAAAGCAGAAGATTACCATTTTGGAGAGTTGCAAGGTTGTAGGAATTCTTACCGACACCATTTCCAACTTTTCCGACTGCAGTTCGACCGTATCCCAGAGCAATAGCAACCGTATTTTTGTTCAATCCGGGCTGAACCTGGAGAGGGAGGGTCAGTTCTTTCCCTCCAACGGCTATTTTGACAACATCATTGGATTTTAAATTTCTGGTTTTCGCCTGATCCGGTGAGATTGCTACAAAGTTGTCCCAGGTTACTTTTGTAACGGGGTCTGGCAATTCTTGTAGAACGGAATTGTTGGCATGTGTACCATCTCCGAGGGCAACCGTTGTGTAAAGAGCTAAGGATAAACCATCTTTTTTTGGATTTAGAGCTTTGACAGTTCCTTTGAATCCTCTGGATGCCCTTGTTCCGTCCAGATCGGCTTTATTTAAAAAGCCAGTTTTTAGGAGGTCGGTCCAATTGGTAACCTTTGAATATGTAGCTTTCACAAACTCATAATGAGACTTAGAGCCCGCAAGCTCTCCACCTGCCCAAGCTATCAGTGTATCTTCGAATGCTCTTGTAGAGTAAAGGGGTTGAATGGTAGGCTGCTGTATGGTTACCAATCCTTCAATTGAAGAACGATCTCCCCAGGACTCCAGAAAGTGATTGGATGGAGCTAGATATGCAGCTACCTGTCCGGTTTCGTCGATTCTATCATTCAGTGAAACAACCAGCTTCGCTTTTGAGAGTAAGGTTTTCCAACCCGCAGCTTCCGGAATCTGGTAGAGAGGATTGGTGCTATAAATTAAAAGGGTTCCGACTTCTCCGGAGTTTAGATCCGCCTCTAGTTCTGCTAAATCTTTAGAAGAAGAGAAATTTCCATATCTGGAGGAAGAATGGTCAACAGTTTTCCCATCGTTGTCGAGCATAGAATTCAGTAAATTGACAGCAACTTGTAAATCCACAGCTTCGGAAGTTTGAGAACTACTTCCACCCCCCACAACCAGTGACTCACCCCGTGCATCCCAGAGTAGCTTTGCTACAGTTTTAATTGTGTCGGGGTTGATATCCAGATCTTTAGCAATCGATTCCGAGCTGACCTCGGAGAGCTGACCATACGAATTTCCACCCAGAGCAGAGATTTCTTTCGCTATTGCCAATCCTATACGCCTGACATCCTCAGGCTTCACCGGAATCCTGATTTCAGCATTGGAACTTGTTACGGTTGGCATTGTATCTACGCAGATGAGAGTATTGAACTTTTCTTTGGTGTCCGGATTTCTTCTGGAAATGAACTGTTTTGTGAATTCCATCGGTGAAATCCAGGTGCCCAGGAAATCTGCATCCAGTGAAAGAATCACTCTAGCTCTATCAAATCTGTAAGATGGAACACCGGATTTCCCGTAGGAGATATCCCCTGCCTGGGAAATTGCATCTTCCGGAGATATGAGATCTACCTGGTAATGCTTTCCACCACCAACTTTGCTGATAAATTCATTGATAATCTGTTTTGTTGAAGGAGAGTTTATAAATCCTGTTAAAATTCTTGTTTTTCCGGGATTTTCGGCAATCGCCTTTTTAATTGCATCATCTAAATCCTTCCAGGATATGGGTTCACCCGCCCCAGCAGTGATTTTCATGGGAACCTGAGCCCTATCCGGATCATAAAGATTTAAAACTGACGCCTGACCACTCGCGCAGACAGCTCCTTTATTGAGGGGATGGGAGGGATTCCCTTCAACCTTCAGGGGTCTACCATCCTTCGTTTTAACCAGAAGTCCGCAACCGGAATTACACCCACCACAGGCAGATGCGTAATAATTAGGCAAGCCGGGAACCATAAAGTCCGGTTTTTCAACGTAAGGAACTATTTTTTCCGGTTTTTGAGGAATACAATTGGCTGTCATCATGAGAGAAGATGCACCCATGAGCTTTAAAAATGTTTTTCTATCATATTCACCCGTTTTGATTCGATTGATTACGGGATCGGGGGATGTAAAAAATTCCTGATTTTGAATATTTCTTAGGTCTTTGTTGTCTTTTAGTTCAAAAGATTGCCAATGGCTTTTCTTAACTTCTTGAAAGTTTTTGTTTTCAGACATTTAATTGTCTCTCCTATGAATGATTATCGGTGACAGGTCGAACAGTTATTGGGAGCATTGTTTTCTCTGTGACAATTCACACAATACCCCATGTTCAAGGTTTCTACCTGTTTTATGATTGGCATTTCAGCGACATTTCCATGGCACTTTGAACAATCTACACCTCTATTGATGTGAACTGAGTGGTTGAAATAAACAAAATCGGGTTGATCATGAACTTTGATCCATTGAATAGGTTTATTTTCTTTGTGATACTTCTTTAATATCTCCACATGGGGTCTACCTTTAGCAGCACCGCCATATTGTTCACTGTGGCAGTTCATACATGTTGCGGATGGAGGTACACTGGCGTGAGCCGATTTCTCTACAGAAGCATGACAGTATCTGCAGTCTATCTTGTTATCACCGGAGTGCAATTTGTGGTTAAAGGGTATGGGTTGGTCGGGAGCATACCCGACATACTTAGCTGGAGAAAATAGCAAATAAGCTAAACCTCCCACTAAAATTAAAGGAAACGTAACTTTGATCGCCTGCACGTTCATTTACACTGGACTCCTTCTTGTCTTTTGAAACGTAATTTTAACTTTAAAAAAAATTACTAATAAATATCCACTCATTTTTCCTATCCTTTGAAAATAGAATCGTTTTTATTTTACTTTTTTTACTTATCGGTAAGTCTAAAAATCTCTGTGCAATCGTATGATAGAAGAATCAA
>Ga0255272_1000258_pt1 | contig 7839 bp, 6 predicted proteins | sample AtltaT_10_FD_183804 | JGI IMG/M metagenome (GOLD analysis project Ga0255272, IMG submission 183804) | Metatranscriptome of freshwater microbial communities from Altamaha River, Georgia, United States - Atl_Atlam_RepB_8h (Metagenome... | ecosystem: Environmental > Aquatic > Freshwater > River...
CGCTGGGCGAAGGTCCCTTGTCGGGCATACGGGTCCTGGAGATGGGTTCGACCGTGGCCGGCCCCTTTTGTGGCCGACTGCTGGCCGACTTTGGAGCCGAGGTCATCAAGATCGAAGCCCCCGAGGGGGACCCCGTGCGGACGATGGGCAAACGATTCCATGGCAAATCGCTGTATGCGGCCAGCATCTTTCGCAACAAGTCCATCCTCTCTCTCAATTTGCGACATCCGCGAGGTCGAGAACTGGCCGCTGATTTGGCCGCCCAAAGCGATGTCTTGATTGAGAACTTTCGTCCCGGGTCATTGGAGAGTTGGGGATTGGGATATGAGGCCTTGTCGCATCGCAACCCTGGGCTCGTGATGGTGCGCATCAGCGGATTTGGCCAAGACGGGCCCTACAGCCAACGCGCGGGATATGGGGTGATTGGCGAGGCGTTGAGTGGGCTGCGTCATTTGACGGGCGATCCAGATCGGCCGCCCGCGCGGGTGGCGGTGTCCATGACCGACTACATCACCGGCCTGTACGCGGCTTTCGGCACCGCCATGGCGCTGTTCGCTCGGCAAAGAACGGGGCGCGGTCAGGTGATTGATGCCGCTTTGTACGAAAGCGCCTTCAGCTTTATGGAGCCTTGGATTCCGGCCTTTGAGAAGACCGGATTCATCGCCAACCGGTGCGGCTCTCGATTGCCGGAGTCCACACCCAACAATCTCTACGCCACCGGTGACCAGCAGTTCATCCACATCACCGCCATGGGTGACGCCGTGTTCAAGCGCTTGGCCCAGGCCATGGGACAAGAGGCCCTGGCCTCGGACCCGCGATTTGCCACGGCAACCGCGCGCTCCGCCCACGTGGACGAACTCGATGATCTCATTGCGACGTGGACGCGGGCCTCGAGCCTCGAATCTCTGGAGCAGACCTTGAATGCGGCTGCGGTGCCGGCCATGCGCATTTTCACCATCGCCGATATTTTTGGTGACCCCCATTACCGGGCTCGTGGTGCCATCGTGCAAGCGCCTGATGACGATCTGGGATCGGTGGCCATGGCCAACGTCGTTCCCAGGTTGTCGCACACACCGGGGCGGGTGCGCCACGCCGGACATCACATCGGTGGCGACACCCGGCGGGTGTTGAAGGACCGATTGGGTTTGACCGAAGAGGCATTAAACGAATTGGAGGCCTCGAGTGTGATCCGCAGCGCGGACAGCCAGGCACAGACCGCTGCAGGTGAAGGAAGGGCTCCATGAGCACAAAAGAAGTGGAAGACCCCAGCCAAAGTCGCCGGGCGAAGATGCGCGAGGACTATGAACAGCGCCGTGAAAAAGCATTGGCCATGGGCGGAACCGCCAAACTTCAGAAGAGAAAGGCGCAAGGCCTGCTGAATGCACGAGAGCGCATTGACCGTCTTTTTGATCCGGGTACCTTCATTGAATCGGGCTTGTTTTCGACGTCAGCCGTCCCCGCAGACCAAGACAAATCACCCGGGGATGGCAAGGTTGCAGGCTTTGGAAAGATTCATTCTCGTGAGGCGGCCGTGGTGGCCAACGACTTCACCGTGATGGGGGCATCGAGCGCGGCCACCAACGGTCGCAAGATGTCGCACATGAAGCGCGTGGCCACTCAGCGCGGAATGCCGTTGATCTTTCTGGGGGAATCTTCTGGAGCCCGCATGCCCGATCACATGGGCTCGCGCGGCATGGGGCAACTGTTGGGCAATGACGGCTCGCAGTACCAGCGCATGCGCGAAATTCCTTGGGCTTCGGCCACCTTGGGTTTGTCTTATGGCTCGTCATCATGGTACGCCGCCATGTCGGACTTCAGTGTGATGCGCAAAGGCGCTGTCTTGGCCGTGTCCAGTTCGCTGTTGGCCTCGCTGGCGGTGAAAGAGGAGGTCGACCCTCAAGAGTTGGGAGGCTGGCAACTTCATGCCGAAATCACGGGCTTTGCAGACCTGGTGGTGGATTCTGACGAGCAGGCCATCGAGGCCATTCGTCAATTCTTGAGTTACCTGCCCAGCCATCATCAAGAGGCTCCTCCGGTGGCCCCTGTGCCGTCTGGCTCGGGTGAGGGCATGGATCGTATTTTGGACTTGCTGCCTGCGTCGCGAACCCAGGTCTACGATGTGCGCAAGGTCATCCGCACCCTGGTCGACCGGGACAGTTTCTTCGAACTCAAAGCCCGGTTTGGCAAGGTGGGCGTCACGGGTTTGGCGCGACTGGGGGGCAAGACCGTGGGCATCATCGCCAACAACCCGCTCTACAAAGGCGGTGCGCTGGACACCGACGCCTGCGAAAAGATCACGAGTTTCATTGTCCTTTGTGACTCATTCAACATTCCTTTGGTCATGCTGGTGGACACCCCCGGCTTTGTCATTGGCACCGAGGCCGAGAAGAAACGGGCGCCCGGCAAGATCATGAATTTCATGAACGCCTTGGCCTTGACGACGATGCCCAAGCTCTCAGTGGTCTTGCGAAAAAGCTACGGCCAGGCCTATCTCAACATGGGCGGCGGGCGCAATTCTGACGAGATGGCCGCGTGGCCCACGGCAGAGATCAGTTTCATGGACCCGCAGTTTGCGGTGAAGGTGGTGCATGGATTCAATCCGGGTGATCCGGGTTTTGATGACGCGCGTGCGGCCATGGACCGTGCCAACGAAGTCTGGGACATCGCTGCGATTTACGCCGCGCAATCGGTGGTCCTGCCCGAGCACACCCGCGACTACCTCATTCGCATGCTGGAGGTGCACGAGTTGCGCCTGACGGGCGGCGTGGGGCAGCATCTCATGCGGGCCTGGCCCACGAGTTTTTGATGATCGACAGGAGACCATGATGGCAAATCAACAATTGAAATCCGAAGTCACCGGCTCGGTCTGGCAAATTGCGGCCCAAGAAGGTCAGCGCTTGGAGCCTGGAGACACCGTCATGATCTTGGAGTCCATGAAGATGGAAATTCCGGTCCTGTGCGAAGACGGCGGCACCGTGGTGGAAATCTTGGTCGAGCCCGGTGAAGCCGTTTCTGAAGGCCAGCCCTTGGTGGTGGTGAGTCTGTGAATTCGCCTCACCCTGACGACACGGCTGCTTGGGCGGGCGCCTTAGAGGAACTCTCGGCACGTCGGGCCTTTGCACAGGGCTTGGGAGGGGCTCAAGCGGTTGAGAAGCACCACGGCCAAGGCCGACTGACGGTGCGTGAGCGGATTCAAGGGCTGGTGGATGCGGGGTCGTTCAAAGAAGTGGGAACGCTGACGGGGCAAGGCCACTACGAAGCCCATCAACTCAAGTCAGTGACTCCTGCGCCTTATGTGATGGGATTGGCCCAGGTGGATGGGCGTCCCGTGGCCGTGGGCGGTGAGGACTTCACCGTGCGCGGTGGCACGAGCTGGAGCGGCGATCGCAAAAAAGGTGGCCAGGGCGGATTTGTTGAAGACTTGGCCCATCAATATCGCATTCCCCTGGTCAACCTCATTGACGGGGCGGGCGGCAGTGTGACGTCCATTCAGCGCCGAGGGCATTCGGTGTTTCCGGGGGTGCACGGCTTTGAAAGGTCGGTCCAGCTGCTCGGCGAGGTCCCGGTGGTCTGTGCGGTGATGGGGACAGCCGCGGGTGGGCCGGCGGGGCGGGCCATCTTGTCCCATTGGTCGGTCATGGTCAAAGACACCAGCCAAGTCTTTGCCGCCGGACCGCCGGTGGTGGAGCGTTCTTTGGGTCAAAAGATCACCAAAGAAGAACTGGGTGGTGCCGCCATGGCGGTGAGCACCGCTGGGACGATAGACAACATCGCGGCCGATGAGCAAGAGTGCTTTGAGTTGATCCGCCGTTATCTGTCGTACATGCCTCGCAATGTGTGGGAGCTGCCTCCCTTGGGTGACCGCAGTGACCCGGCTGACCGGGTGGAAGAAGCGCTGCGCAGCATCGTTCCAGAAAACCGACGCAGACCCTATGACATGCGCCGCTTGATTCGGTTGGTCACCGACGTGGATTCGGTGTTTGAAATTCAGCCAACCTACGGCAAAGCCTTGATCACTTGTTTGGCGCGCATGAATGGTCATGTCGTTGGCGTGGTGGCCAACAATCCCAATGTCAACGGCGGGGCCATGGACGTCAAGGCGGCCCGCAAGCAGACCCGGTTCATTGAGTTGTGCGATTGCTTTCACATTCCTTTGATCTTTTTGGTGGATGTGCCCGGGTTTCTCGTCGGAAAAGACGCCGAAGCGGCTGCCACCCTGCGAGAGGGCATGCGCAGCGTGTACGTGGGGCTGCAAGCCACGGTGCCGATCTTCACGGTCGTGATACGCAAGTGCTACGGCATGGCGGGCATGGGGACCACCGACAAGAACGGCTTGGATTTCAAAATCGCCTGGCCTTCGGCCGAATGGGGTTCTTTGCCCATCGAAGGTGGGGTGGCGGCCGCCTTTCGTCGCGAGATTGAGGCCGCCGCAGACCCCAAGGAGCGCGAGCGTGAGATTGAAGCCGAGCTCAGGGCCTGGGCCTCGCCATTTCGCACAGCCGAGGCCTTTGGAGTCGAAGAGATCATCGATCCACGAGAAACGCGTGCCTATCTGTGCCGGTTCATCGAAGTGGCGCAAGGCCGCCTGCGCACCACCTTGGGCCCCAAGCCGAAATTTGGGGTTCGCCCCTGATCAGTACCGATAGACAGGGCTGAACTCTTGGATACAAGATCGAGAAGACCGCAACCTCAACGAAGGAGAACCTGAGATGAAATGGACCCGTTGGAAAGCTCTGATGGTGGCCGCGGTGGCCCCCCTGTGGGTGGCGTCGGCCCAGGCTGAGGTCAGCGAACTCAAGCTCATGTCCCAATACGGCATTGGCTATATGCAATTGACCGTGATGAAGGCAGAAAAGCTGGTCGAGAAGTATTTGGCCAAGAACGGCTTGCCCAGCACCAAGGTGAGTTGGGCCACGCTGGGGGCCGGGGCAGCCGCCAATGACGCCTTGCTCTCAGGCGGATTGCATTTTGCGGCCGGAGGCACGGGCCCGGCTCTTATTTTGTGGGATCGCACCCGCGGCAACGTCGATGTGCGTGGGGTGGCCGCCTTGTCGTCCATGCCGAATTTGTTGGTCACTCGCAATCCCAATATCAAAACGATCAAAGACTTCACCGACAAAGATCGCATTGCCATGGCCGGTGCGGGATCGTCGGTACAAACCACGTACCTGCAAATGGCGGTCGCACGTGAGTTTGGCGCAGAAAACTTCAAAAAACTCAATCCGCTGATGGTCAACTTGACCCACCCTGAGGGATTGAGGGCCATGCTTTCGGGCAGCGCTGAAATTGCGTCGCAGTTCACATCGCCGCCTTTCCAAAATCAGGCCTTGGAGGTGCCAGGCACCCGCGTGGTATTGAACTCGTACGACGTCATGGGAGGTGCCAACACCTTCTTGATGGTGTGGTCCACCAACAAGTTCAGAACCGAGAACCCCAAGTCTTACAAAGCCATGGTGGACGCCCTGCGGGAGGCCACCGACCTCATCAATGCCAACAAGCGAAAGGCGGCGGAGCAATATGTGGCAGAGGGAGGGGGCAAGGAAAATGTCGACAAGATTTTGGCCATCATGAACGACCCTCAGGTGCACTACACCATGGCACCTGAGCGGCTGCTGCCATACGCCCAGTTCATGCATCAGGTGGGCACTTTGAAGAACCGGCCCGCATCTTGGAAGGACTTGTTCTTCCCGGAGGTTCACGATCTTCCCGGCAGCTGATGCCGTTTTTTGTTCCTTTTGGTGTGAAATAAAAACCAGGTGCACGCAGGAGACCCGATGAACGCAGGGACCCCCCCTTTATTGCAGGCCGACGGTGTGACTCTGCAATACAAGACACCGCAGCATCTGGTGACCGCCACCTACCGCGTGAGTTTTGATGTCTACCCCGGCGATCGCTTTGTGTTGCTGGGACCTTCAGGCTGCGGCAAGTCCACCTTGCTGAAGGCTGCTGGGGGCTATCTGCAACCGGTCGAGGGGGAGTTTCGGCTCAAAGGCGAGCGCGTCACACGCCCTGGCCCCGACCGTATGATGGTGTTTCAGGAGTTTGACCAGCTGCTGCCGTGGAAGACGGTGTTGGAAAACGTGGTGTTTGCCTTGGAGTCTTCTGGCCGCTTGTCTGGCAAGGCCGCTCGCGAACGAGCCGCAGACTTCATTGCCAAGGTCAACCTGTCAAGGTTTGCATCGTCTTATCCGCACACCTTGTCAGGCGGCATGAAGCAACGGGTGGCCATTGCACGCGGCATGGCCATGGAGCCCGATGTGCTACTGATGGACGAACCCTTTGCCGCCCTGGATGCGCTCACCCGGCGCAAGATGCAAGACGAGTTGCTTCAATTGTGGGACGACACCCACTTTACGGTCCTCTTTGTGACCCACTCCATTCCAGAGGCGGTTCGCATTGGCAATCGCATCTTGCTGTTGTCTGCGCACCCGGGACAGGTGCGCGCAGAACTCAACAGCGACGGGACCGATCCGGTGGACTCGGCCACGGGGCGTCGACTCTCCGATCGGATTCACCAGATGCTGTTTGCTGAAAATGTTGGGAATGACACGCAAGCGGAGGTGGTGCATGCGTGACAAACCCACGCCCCCGGTCCGCGCAGAGATTGTGAGATCACAGGCTCAGGAGCAAGACTTTGGCGTGATCACCCAGCCTCTGAGTTGGATGGACCGCTTGACCGCCCAAGGCTGGCTGCGAAAGACCTTCTTGTTGGCGTTGCTGGCGTTGGTGTGGGAGTGGTACGCCCGCTCTTTGGGCAATCCTTTGGTGTTGCCCACCTTCAGCGAAACGGTGGCCTCTTTGGTGGAGCACACGCGAAACGGTGACATGGTGTCCAAGACGGCAGTGTCGATGGGCGTGCTGCTCAAAGGCTATGTCATCGGACTGGTCTTGGCATTGATTTTGAGTGTGTTGGCCATCACCACCCGGCTGGGTGAGGATTTGCTGGAGTCATTGACGGCCATGCTCAACCCACTGCCCGCCATCGCATTGTTGCCTTTGGCTTTGATCTGGTTGGGTCTGGGAGACCCCAGCATTGTGTTCGTCTTGGTGCACTCCGTGATGTGGCCTGTGGCGTTGAACACGCATTCGGGCTTCAAAGCGGTGTCACCGACCCTGCGAATGGTGGGCCGCAATTACGGCTTGAGCGGCCCCAACTATGTGGTCAAGATTCTGGTGCCGGCCGCGCTGCCCAGCATCTTGTCTGGGCTCAAGGTGGGTTGGGCCTTTGCTTGGCGAACGCTCATCGCTGCTGAGTTGGTGTTTGGCACCACCTCCAAATCTGGAGGCTTGGGCTGGTTCATCTATGAAAACAAAAACATCCTCGACATCCCTGCGGTATTTGCCGGCTTGTTCACTGTGATTCTCATCGGCCTTTTGGTGGAGAGCATCATCTTCCGCAATTTGGAGCGGGTGACTGTGAAGAAGTGGGGAATGCAGCACTGAGCCTGTGATGAAGTTCGCGCTGCACTGGACCCCCAAGGTCTCGGCAGGGCTCTTGTTGTGTGTCTGGGTGTGCGTGGTCGCCTCGTTGTTGACCGGGCTTGTGTGGCTGTCGATGGTTGCCAAGGTGGCGCTGGTCCTTTTCTTGTGGCTGGCGCTCCTGCGCGCCAGCCACCACATTCAAATCCTTTTTGGTGTGGTGTGCAGTGTGGCGGCAGGGTTGGCACTTTGGCGCGGGAGCCCTGAGGGGTTGTTGCAAGGCCTGTCCCAAGTGCAAATCTTCGGCGGCTTCTTGCCGTCTGTGCTGTTGTTGCGTGCCACGGCGCAATCGAGCCCGCAAAGCGAGACGCTGCATCAGCGCATGACCCGCTTGACCCCTTCTCAAGCCTTGCATTGGAC
>Ga0255272_1000265_pt1 | contig 7802 bp, 5 predicted proteins | sample AtltaT_10_FD_183804 | JGI IMG/M metagenome (GOLD analysis project Ga0255272, IMG submission 183804) | Metatranscriptome of freshwater microbial communities from Altamaha River, Georgia, United States - Atl_Atlam_RepB_8h (Metagenome... | ecosystem: Environmental > Aquatic > Freshwater > River...
CTGGATACGGCCGTACTTCCGCTGGTAAAGCTGCAGACAACGTAGGTTTCAATGCTTATACGCTTGCTTCAGTTTCCGGATCAGGCATTCAATACCATGCCACTGGCGCCGCCATCAACAAAACTGTTGATGAGGATCATATGTTGGCAGCTACACAGACTCACCACACGTTGATGGGTCGTAGCATAGTAAAAGAAACCAACCTCGATCAATACATAAAAGATCCTAAATCAGGTAACCCTGACATCATGCTCGAAACTTACAAGGGCAAGATGAAGGCAACTGAGGTAGACTTGTGGGCTACAGAGAAGAATCCTGGCCACGACAAGCCTAACCATTTCTGGGGTATGTCTATCGACCTCAACTCTTGTATCGGTTGTGGTTCTTGTGTAATCGCCTGCCAAGTTGAAAACAACGTACCTGTTGTTGGAAAGCAGGAGATTCACAACTCTCGTGAGATGCATTGGATCCGCATCGATCGTTATTACACTTCTGACATGACCAAGGCTTCAGCCAAGGATCAAGGCGTTGGTAAAATGGATATGTTGGCTCAAATGGAAAACCCATCTGAAAATCCAGAAGTGGTGTTCCAACCTATGTTGTGTCAGCATTGCAATCACGCTCCTTGCGAAACGGTTTGTCCGGTTGCTGCTACCACTCACAGCTCCGAAGGTCTGAACATGATGGCCTACAACCGTTGCGTTGGTACTCGTTACTGCGCCAACAACTGTCCATACAAAGTTCGTCGCTTCAACTGGTTCAAGTATTCCGACAATGACCAGTTCGATTACAACATGAACAACGAGTTGGGTCGCATGGTCTTGAACCCAGATGTGATCGTACGCTCTCGTGGAGTAATGGAAAAGTGCACCATGTGCGTGCAGCGTATCCAATACGGAAAGCTCGAAGCCAAGAAAGCCGGTCGTCGTCCTGCCGACGGAGAAATCACCACTGCTTGCGCACAGTCTTGTCCTACTCAGGCCATCACTTTCGGCGACTACAACGATGCCAACAGCCGTTTGTCATCACAGTCAAAAGATCCTCGTGCTTACCACGTGCTGGAAGAACTCAACGTGCAGCCGTCCATTTATTACCAAACCAAGGTTCGTAATAAGGAGACAGGTAAAGCATAATAACAATCAACATTAATTCGATACAGACAAATAACCATATGCACCACGAATCAGAATTAAGGGAAGCGCTCATCACGGGCGACAAGACGGCCCACGACATCACCGAGGACGTGTGCAGACCCATTGAAGGGAAGGCCAACAAATACTGGAAAATCGCTTTCGGCATCTCCTGCCTCGCATTATTGTGGTGGATTATATCCGTGAGTTATACCGTTGGATCCGGACTAGGTGTCTGGGGAATTAACAAGACCGTTGGTTGGGCATGGGATATCACCAACTTCGTATGGTGGGTGGGTATCGGTCACGCTGGAACGTTGATTTCTGCGATCCTCTTGCTGTTCCGTCAAAAGTGGAGACTTTCCATCAACCGTTCGGCAGAGGCCATGACCATCTTCGCCGTTATCTGTGCTGCATCTTTCATCGTTTCTCACATGGGTCGTCCATGGGTAGCCTATTGGCCTCTTCCACTTCCAAACCAGTTCGGTTCGTTGTGGGTAAACTTCAACTCTCCATTGGTGTGGGACGTATTTGCGATCTCTACTTATTTCTCGGTATCCTTGGTGTTCTGGTACACCGGTTTGATTCCTGACTTCGCAGTAGTACGCGATCGCGCTAAGACAAAAGCACGCAAGTTCTGGTATACCATTCTTTCATTCGGTTGGACTGGTACCGCTAAAAACTGGCAGCGCTTTGAAGAGGTGTCTCTAGTATTGGCTGGTCTTTCTACACCGCTGGTTCTTTCGGTACACTCTGTGGTATCCATGGACTTCGCCACTTCGGTGATTCCAGGATGGCACACTACCATCTTCCCTCCTTACTTCGTTGCGGGTGCGATCTTCTCTGGATTCGCCATGGTGCAAACACTGCTCATCATCACACGTAAGGTGTTGAACCTCGAAAACTACATCACCATCTACCACATCGATATGATGAACAGGATCATCCTGCTCACAGGATCTATCGTGGGTGTGGCATACCTTACCGAGTTTTTCATCGCTTGGTATTCAGGAGTTGAATATGAGCAGTACGCGTTCATCAACCGTGCTACCGGACCATACTGGTGGGCATATTGGAGTATGATGACTTGTAACGTAATCACTCCGCAGCTGTTCTGGTCACACAAATTGCGCACCAGTTTGTTCGCCACCTTCTTCATCTCCATCTTCGTTAACATCGGAATGTGGTTCGAGCGTTTTGTGATCATCGTTACATCACTGCACCGTGACTATATTCCATCCAGCTGGAGCATGTATTCACCTACATGGGTAGAGGTTGGGATCTTCATCGGCTCGTTGGGACTGTTCTTCGTTCCCTTCCTGCTGTTCACCCGATTCTTCCCTGTTATCGCAATGAGCGAATTGAAAACCATAATTAAGTCATCCAGTTCTCAGGCAAAAAAGAAAGGAGCGCACAACCATGGACACTAAAATGGCTTACGGCGTGTTCGACGACGACGATGTAGTCCTCGCCGCCATACCCAAATTGAAAGAAAAGAGCTTCAACGTGAAGGACGTTATATCGCCCTTCCCCATCCATGGTCTTGATCATGCTTTGGGACTCAAGCGCACCCGCATATCCATGGCCGCTTTCATGTATGGCATCACAGGCACATCATTGGCCTTGTTGATGATGTGGTACATGAACATCTTCGATTGGCCGATGGACATCGGTGGCAAACCGAACTTCGCCTTGTACAAAAACTTGCCTGCGTTCATTCCGGTAACCTTCGAGGTAACCGTACTATGCGCTGCACACGGTATGGCATTAACCTTCTTCCTGCGCAGCAAGTTGCTTCCAGGTGTTGAGCCACATGTGATCGACGACCGCATGGCCGATGATCGTTTTGTAATGTGCATCGAAGTAAAAGACGAAGCTGGTAAGGCTGCCGCTCATGCCGCCATGAAAGAGGCTGGTGCCATTTATGTTAAAGACTAAGCGTAAAACAACAACCGAACACACCGAGATGAAACTCACCAACACAAGGTTGATCACAGGAATCCTAATTGCAGGTGCCACCATGATGATGGCCTCATGCACCAAGGATCCGTCGAAGCCCGGTTACGAATTCATGCCCGACATGTATCGCACTCCGGCATTCAAAGCCTATTCAGTGAATCCATTGAATAAAGACTCGATGTCTGCTATGATTCCTGTTAAAGGCAGCGTTCCCCGCAATTACACCTTCTTTACCTATCCAGATGGTCGCGAAGGATATGATGCGGCTGGTCGCGATTTGAAGAATCCATTTGAAGCCGATGAGAAGAACCTGGCTGAAGGAAAGCGTTTGTACACCAACTTCTGTATGCATTGTCATGGTGAAACCGGACAAGGTGACGGGTCATTGATCGCCACTGGTAAGTTCCCTCCACCTCCCTCATATTCTGCTGGTGTTTCATCTCGCGGCGGAAACATGCGCGACCTTACCGATGGAAAAATCTATCACACCATCACATATGGTGTGAACCTCATGGGACCACACGCCACAATCGTTAACCCTGATGAGCGTTGGAAGATCACCATGTATGTTCATGAATTGGCTAAGAAGGGACCTCAACCTGCAAACGCCGCGGCTCCTGCCGACACCACTAAGTAAAAATTTCAAACGGTCAACGATACCACATCAACCGAAGCTGATATGAATTACAATTTCACCCAGAAGAACAAGACCATTACATTCGTGATGATGGCCGTGGGTCTTATTTCGGTAATTGCCGCTTTCGCCACACACAGCCACCAGGCTTGGTCGAACTTGCTGCATAACACCTTTTACTTCATGGCCATCGCCTTGGCCGCAACATTCTTCCTTTCCGTGCAGTATGCTGCCGAAGTGGGTTGGTCTGTGGTGCTCAAGCGCATCCTGGAGGCCATGACCACCTTCTTGCCTTTTGCTGCAGCCTTGATGTTGGTGGTTTTCTTCGGAAATTATATTGCCGCCCATAATGGTGGACACTACCTATACCATTGGTTGCATGAGGAGTTGTTCGATCCCGCTTCCGCGGAATACGATTCCATCATCGCCGGTAAGGCAGGTTACCTCAACCTTCCATTCTTCACCATCCGTATGTTGGCCTACTTCGCCATCTGGATCGGTTGTGCCCACATGCTGCGTAAATATTCACGCCAAGAAGACATCGAAGGTGGCACACACAATTATTTCAAAGCCAAGAAACTTGCTATTTATTTCTTGGTAGCATTCGCTGTTACTTCATCTACCGCCGCGTGGGATTTCATCATGTCTATCGACACGCACTGGTTCTCCACATTGTTTGGATGGTACACCTTTGCAGGCATGTTTATCAGCGCCATCGCGGTTATGAACTTCATACTTGCTTACAATGTGAAAAAAGGCAACATGCCTTTCATCACCGAACACCACTTGCATGATGCAGGTAAGTTCATGTTCGCATTCAGTATTTTTTGGACTTACCTCTGGTTCGCTCAGTTCATGCTGATATGGTATGCCAACATCCCTGAAGAGGTTACCTACTTCATGGTTCGTTTCGACCATTACCGTGAATTGTTCATTGCCAACTTCCTCATCAATTTCATCGCACCATTCTTGGTATTGATGACCCGCGACGCTAAACGCAAGTTGAATCTGCTGATGACTATTTCGGTCGTATTGTTCATAGGTCACTGGATAGATGTATTCTTAATGGTTACGCCTGGCGTGGTGAAGGAACATTGGCACATTGGTTGGATGGAAATCGGTACCACCATTGGATTCCTGGGAATGTTCATGTACGTAGTACAGAATGCCCTTTCAAAAGCTCCTTTGTTGCGCGAGAAACACCCGCTGTTGCAGGAGAGTTTGCATCACAATATCTGATTTAGCGCTCGTATTTAGTAAAACCAATCCCTTAGAAACCTAGCAAACACAACATACATGAACACGCTGATGATAATAGCCATCATTCTAAGCATCCTCGTAGTGGTAAGGCTTATGAATGTTGCACAGCTGGCATCCGTACTTTCCGGAGAGAACGAAGAAGAAGAGCAAAAGCGCGCCGACAGAGGCAATGCTTTAGGACTGATGGCTTTCATGGCCATTGGTTTGGTGCTGATGATTTACATGACAATTAAGTACCAGCCTTTTTTGTTACCTGAGGCGGCTTCTGAGCATGGTAAGAAGACGGACTTCTTGTTGAACATCAATTTCGCCGTTATCGGATTGGTATTCATCATCACCCAAATCGCTCTGTTCTGGTTCGTTTACAAATACAAGAACAACTCCAACCGACGTGCTTTGTTCTATCCTGACAACCATAAGCTGGAAATCATTTGGACCGTGGTTCCAACCATTGTGCTCTCAGCCTTGATTGTAACCGGTTTGAAAGAGTGGAACAAAATCACACAAGGTCACCCTACTGATGGCATGCGCGTTCAAGTTTATGGATACCAGTTCAACTGGATCGCACGTTACTCTGGTCCGGACAACAAACTCGGTCGTAGCTTTTATAAACTAATCACCGACGACAATCCACTTGGTTTGGATTACAGTGACCCAGCCACCAAAGACGATATCATCACCAGTGGTAACGAAATGCGATTGCCCAAGGATGTTCCTGTTCAATTCCAATTCAATTCACGTGATGTAATCCACTCGGCTTACTTCCCGCACTTCCGTACCCAAATGAACTGCGTGCCCGGTATGAGCACATCTTTCTACATGGTTCCAACCATCAGTACTGACGAGATGCGCAAAAAGACCAACAACGACAAATTCAACTACGTGCTGTTGTGTAACAAGATTTGCGGAGTGGCTCACTACAACATGAAAATGAATTTAGTGGTTGAAAACGACCGCGCCGCCTTCGATGCATGGCTGTTGACTCAGAAGCCCGCCATCCCTGTAAAGAAGGAAGAGGCGGCTGCCCCTGCCACCGCAGAAAATGCACCAGCAACCGATTCTACCCAGACAAATAATGTTGCAGCAAACAAAATGTAATATGTTGTTTGTTATAAATTGGAAGCATTCGCAACAAAATCAGCAATAACACCCGAATAACTATACTTCAAGATGGAAGTCAAAGAAACGACCCACGCGCACGCCACCGAGCATCATGATCATGGTCACCACGACCATCATCATAAAGAGACGTTCTGGACCAAATATGTGTTCAGTACCGATCACAAGATGATTTCCAAGCAGTTCCTGATCACTGCCATTTTCATGGCATTCCTGGCAATGGGAATGTCCATGATTTTCCGTTTGCAATTGGCTTGGCCAAACGAAACCTTCCCGTTTTTGGAAGGAATCATCGGCAAATGGGGTAAGGATGGTAAGTTGGATCCAGGATTCTATCTCGCATTGGTAACCATTCACGGAACCATCATGGTATTTATGGTTCTCACAGGTGGTTTGTCGGGTACCTTCAGTAACCTACTTATTCCATTGCAGGTAGGTGCCCGCGATATGGCATCTGGGTTCCTGAACATGCTTTCCTTCTGGTTCTTTGCCGCTTCATCTTTGGTGATGTTCAGTTCGATTTTCATTGAGGCTGGACCTGCTTCAGCTGGTTGGACCGTTTATCCTCCATTATCTGCGCTTCCGCAAGCCATTCCTGGTTCTGGTTTAGGTATGACCATGTGGCTTGTTTCCATGGTTCTGTTCATCGTTTCCGCTTTGTTAGGTGGTATCAACTACGTTGCTACAGTAATTAACCTCCGCACCAAAGGAATGTCGATGACCCGTTTGCCCCTAACTGTTTGGGCATTCTTTATCACCGCTATTCTTGGTATCCTTTCTTTCCCTGTTCTGGTTGCAGCAGCGTTGTTGTTGGTGTTCGATCGTAGCATGGGAACCAGCTTCTATTTGTCTGACATCTTCATCGGAGGCGTTCCATTGGAGCACTCAGGTGGAAGTCCAATCCTATACCAGCACTTATTCTGGTTCCTTGGTCACCCAGAGGTTTACATCGTACTGCTTCCAGCATTGGGACTTGCATCAGAAGTAATCTCTACCATGTCGCGTAAGCCGATCTTCGGTTACAAAGCGATGGTTGGATCCATGTTGGTAATTGCGTTCCTTTCATTCATCGTATGGGGTCACCACATGTTTGTGACTGGCATGAATCCATTCCTTGGTTCGGTGTTCGTATTTACCACATTGTTGGTAGCGATTCCTTCGGCGGTTAAGGTGTTCAACTACATAGCCACCGTTTGGAAGGCGAATATTGTACTCTCACCGGCCATGATGTTCGCCATCGGATTGGTATCGTTCTTCATCACAGGTGGACTTACCGGTATCATCTTGGGAGACTCCGCGTTGGACATTAACCTCCACGACACTTATTTCGTTGTGGCACACTTCCACATCGTAATGGGTAGCTCAGCCATCTTCGGAATGTTTGCGGGAGTATACCATTGGTTCCCTCGCATGTTCGGACGCATGATGAACAACACCTTGGGATATGTGCACTTCTGGTTGACCATCATCTGCGTGTATGCTGTTTTCTTCCCAATGCACTTCATCGGATTGGCTGGTGTTCCTCGTCGTTATTATGCCAACACCGCTTACGAAGGATTTGATCAATTGGTAAACATCAACGAACTAATCACAGTGTTTGCTTTGATAGCTGGTGTTGCGCAGTTAATCTTCGCCATCAACTTCTTCTACAGCATCTATAAAGGAAAGCCTGCTGAGCAGAATCCATGGAAGTCGAATAC